>Ga0172380_10000357_pt1 | contig 92332 bp, 62 predicted proteins | sample Leawe162metaG_FD_119747 | JGI IMG/M metagenome (GOLD analysis project Ga0172380, IMG submission 119747) | Leachate microbial communities from a municipal landfill in Southern Ontario, Canada - Leachate well 162 metaG | ecosystem: Engineered > Solid waste > Landfill > Unclassified | place... | reverse complement strand
GGATACCTTCCGGATGAAACATAATGCATAATTGAAAGCATATATAAGGCAGGGAAAAATGGGATACCTATATATTGAAATTTTATCATCAACATTTTCAATTCTAAAGAAGTAAAAATAATCTCCATCCCGGCAAAAAATGACCAGATCGAAATAGAAAGCAACATTATCGAAAAATAATTTGAGGCTACGATTTTTCTTTTCTTCCAGAAAAATATCGAAAAGGAAAAAGATAATAGTGCCGAAAGAAATAGAAGCAACTGATAAATATGTGATAACATATTTCCCTGAATGAAAAATTATTGTAGTGCAAAATAAGCAAAAAAAAAGCTCCGCAAAAGGGAGCTTTGGTACAAACTAAACAGTAAAAATTATTGTAATACTTTTACCTCACTAGCCTGAAGACCTTTTTGACCGTTGGTTATAGAGAATTCAACTTTCATACCTTCCTCTAATGTGCGAAAACCATCGCCAACGATTGATTGAAAATGAACGAATACATCTTCTCCACCATCCTGAGAGATGAAACCATAACCTTTAGAATTGTTGAACCATTTAACGGTTCCAGTTTTACGCTCTGCCATTTGCAGATACTCCTTAAATTAATTTAACACAATTAGCAGAGCCAAAATATTTACTGCCATTACAATAAATCTTTTTTTTGATGCTGCTGCTTTGTTAACTAAAATGTCTTAACGACACTGTTTTAAATATAAAAGTTTTCTTACTTTAATCCAAGTTCTTTACACATGCGATAAAAATTAGATGGAGCTAAACCTAATTTTTCCGCTGCGCTTGAATCAGAGCTAGAAATACTTCTTACATATTTAAAATATTTTTCTCTAAAAACCTTTTCCATCTCTTTTAATGGCAATACCTGCCCGATATAAGATTCATCAAAATTTGTTTCATCTTTCATTATTAAATGATTGCGGAGAATCATCGGATTACTTATATCTTTAGCAGTAATTAATGAATTGGAATTAAGAACTAAACGTTGAACTACATTTCTTAATTCTCGAACGTTTCCGGGCCATTTATAATTAAGGAGAATCTCTTTAGCTTTCTCTTCGATTTCGGGTGGAATAAAACCCATATCACGACTAAAATAATCGAGGAAATGATTAAAGAGAATGAGAATATCCTCCCCACGCTGTCTTAAAGGGACAATATCAAGAGGGACAACATTAAGACGATAATAAAGGTCTTCACGGAATTTTCCGCTATTTACTTCATTTGAGAGAATTTTATTTGTTGCAGCTAAAATCCTTACGTTCACTGAATATTTTTCAGTTCTTCCAATTTTCTCAATCTCCCCTTCTTGCAAAAATCGTAATAATTTTACCTGCGCTTGAAGAGGAAGTTCTGCAACTTCATCTAAAAAAAGAGTACCATTATTGGCTAATTCAAAAAGCCCCGGTTTTTTTGTATTTGCTCCTGTAAAGGACCCTTTCTCATAACCGAAGAGTTCACTTTCAATTAATTCACCCGGGATACTTCCGCAATTAATCGGAATAAAATTTTCATACCTTCGCTTACTATTAAGATGAATATTCCAAGCTACTAATTCTTTACCCGTTCCCGAAGCACCATTAATTAAAATATTCGCATCGCTCATTGCATATTTTCAATATTCTCTTTTAACTGAATCATCGGTTTAGATAGACCGATAAGTTTTTTTGATTCGAGGAGATTTTGGATATTCTGATTTAACTTGGAATCTGATTTGATTTTATGTTTTTCTAATTTCTTTTTTTCATAAGCATTAAAAATACTGAGAATAAAATCGGTTGGTTGATAGATATAATCTTCAATATTTCCCGGATATTTCGTACAGTACCAAAATGCCCCAGCCCTGAGTAAATTATTAGCAAAATTATAATCAGTAATGTTAATCGTCATTTTTGTTATAACAATTATCTGAATAAAAGGGTCTATTGCTTTTATTCTCTTGATGAGTTCTTCACCTTTAAGTCCACCAGAGATTTGGTAATCAAGAATTATTACATCAAATTGATCAGAAGAATTTTCAATTAATTCCAATGCGGCTCTACCATTTGAGACCACATCCATAATTTTAATTTTAGAATCATAGTAGCTAATAGTCTGCTTCACTCTATTTACATCAAAGTTTTCGTCTTCTATAAGAAGGATACGAATATTATCATCTTTCAAGAGAATAGCCCCATTTATGATTAATACGAATAATAAACCTGCATCCTTTAACAGGCAAATTAATTGCCTCAATATCCCAGCCGCATCTTTCCACACCCATTTGATGTGCTATATAACAACCATAACCGGAATGAGTACCGCCATCTTTTTTTGTTGACTCATTTTCAAGAAATAATTTACTGATTCCATTTTTGTTTTTTATCATTAGGTCTTCGGCAATTCCATTTCCATTATCTTCGATATGAATTATGGTAACATTTTCTTCTGCATCATATTTTGTTTTTATTTTAATTTCTATCGATTGCGTATTTCCATGATCAATACTATTTTGAATTAATGGTTCTAAGATTTCCCAGACGACAAATTCATTCACATTGACTAAAGGAAGTGAATCATCCAAATCGAGAGCAAAACTGAACATCTCATTTTTGCTTGATATCCTAAGAAAAACATTATCAACGATAAAGCGAAGAACCGCATTGATATCCGTTTTAAACATAGGATTAATAATAGTATTAATCTCCTGATCATACCATTTCATATCATAGATTATTCGAGAAATAAAGTTAGAATAAGTAATAACTCTTTTTTTAGCTTCTGGAAGATTTTCACTATTGATCTGTCTTACATCATCCTTTATAAAGCCCATAATTTTTTCGGCTTTATGATGAGTATGATAAATCCGCTTAGTAAAAAGAGATTCTTTTTCTAAGCGAATTTGTTTCTTCAGATTTTCTTCATGCTCTTTATATAACTCTTCCTGCGCTTTATTCCTCTCTTTAACTGCATATGAAGATACTAAGAAAATTCCAATTAAACCTACTAACATTAAGGAAGAATAGATCAATGCCATTTCATCAAAATTGGAAGTTACTTCATCTGTAAGAAAAGTGAAATCAGGTGCAATGTGCATATACATCATTCCAAGATATTCACCATCGGGGACGAAAGGAACAAGTATATTAAATGAATTATCTGTATCGAGGGTGGTATTAATTACTTCTTCAGATTTCATCTTGTCTTTATTTTCAAGGAATAGGCGAACAATCTTCTGATATTTTTTATCATCGGGATTGTAGGGTGCTAGGTCATCACTTAGAAATGAATATATTTTTTGACCTGTATCAACGATATAAATTTTATTATTCTTCATTAAAATTAGAGAAATATCATTAACACTTTTTTGAAGAAGCTGTTGACGGAAAATAACATTAAAAGAATAGATTATATTTCTTTCCTGTGATTCTTCGACCGGTTTATTCATAAACATATTTTCGAACATCAGTTCCATTGAAGTTGCGGTAACAATTGCTATCCTTTCGGCATTATCTTTTTTATACCATTCCTGCGCATCATATAAAAAATCAGTAAGCATATTTTTCTGCATAAAAGCGAGTAATATTTGAAAAAGAATAAGTAGGACTATAAATATTGATATATGTCTTAATTCAAAACGATAACGAGTAAGTTTATTTTGGATTTTATCAAACATTATTTACCCTTAGGAAATTCCCGAAACATTAATTTTTCCATTTGAATTGCATTAGTACAGTCACTTAAAGCCTTCCTTACGCTTATTTTATTTCTAATAGCTCTCTCAAAATGGAAGGACATAATTTTGGAATATTTGGTGTATTCGGAATGAGCAGGACGATGAACACCGGATTCGATAATTTTTGTAAACTGCTCAAATTCGGGATATTTTTTCTTAAACCCATCTTCTTTATAGAATTTTTTGAGTACAGGTAAATAACCGCTCTCCTTATAAAATAGCTCTTGAGAATCTTCACGCAAAAGATACTTTATGAAATCAACTATTTCAGTTTTCTTACTTGAGAATTTGGAGATCATTAGATTCCAACCGCCAAATGTGGATGCAGGGGTTGCACCCTTAAAATGAGGTACAGCAGTTTTTTTAAGTTTTTTTTCTATGCTCGTATCTATTGGAGAATCAAGAAAATCTTTATCGTAACTAGGCCAGCCCCATAAGAAAATACCATTATCTTTTATAAAATTCTGGTAACTCGGAACTTCAGTATAATAAACTACTTCAGGAGGCGATAGCTGATATTTATTAACTAAATCAACAAGTAATTGAAGAGCTTTCTCCGCTTCAGGAGTATTAAAATTAAATCCATAATTTTTAAAATAGTTTTTATCTAGTCCCAGTAACTGCTCCACATAAATGCAAATAAGTCCTTCATTATCGGCGGCGGGAAAAGTATAAAAAGGATTTACGGTTTTTATTGATTGACCAATCTCAATAAACTCTTCCCAAGTAATATTATTATTTATTTCATTTATGAGTTTATCACTGTTAGGAAGCTTAGACAAAAGGTCTTCTCTGTAATAAAGTACTCCTTGAACAAAATCTAAAGGGATGGCGACTAAAGCACCATCAGAATAACATGATTCTAAAACGTAAGGATGGATTCTGGAAATCTCTTTTTGCGAGAAATATTTATCCAAAGGTTCACACCATTTAGCGAATCTTTGAACCCAGATTACATCAACAGCAAAAAGGTCTATTCCATCTCCCCTGCCTCTAAGAGAGCGTGCTAATACTTCTTTTCTTTCATTAGTACTAAAATCAAAATTGGGGAAATCAAGCGGGATTATTTTTACTTTACCTTCGTTCTGATTATTATATTTATCAATAAGAATTTTATGTGCAGCTGTTACTCTATCAGCAAAGTAAATTTCAACGGGACCTTGAACCTTTTTTGTGTGGAGAATCGAGAAAGAGATAAAATAAACAGGTATAAGGAAGAGAAGAATCAGTAATAGCGGATTCTGAAATGATTTTGTTAAATAACTTTTTAATTTATTCATAATAGTTTTATCGTTCATCAAGAGAACTAAATTCAATTGTAATTAATTTACTTCTAAAAAGTGCGTTTTCCAAAAAAAATGCCATGCAATCAATAGTTCAGTTTTGCATGGCATATAATTCATGGGAGGCACCATGAACAGAAATTTATTTTCTAAGTAAAGTTAAATTCTTTCTAATCAATTTATTTCGCGTTTCCACAGAAGCCGCACTTCTAAGACCATCTTCAGGAGTATTAAGAACATAATCAAGGAGTTGATCAACTGAAGAAACTGCAACATGCATACGAGTATCAGAAGAAGCATAATAAATATAAACTTCGCCATTCCCTTTTTCTATCCAACCATTACTAAAAACGACGTTCGATACATCTCCGATTCTCTCATCTCCAACAGGTGCAATAAAATAACCTGCCGGACGTGCAATTACTTTATTTGGTTCTTTTAAGTTAGTTAAAAACAGGTACAAAACATATCTTAATCCGGCAGCAGTATTTCTAACGCCGTGAGCTAGTTGCAGCCAACCTTTTTCTGTTTTAATCGGAGAAGGTCCCATACCATTTTTTACTTCTTTGATAGTATGATAAACACGGTCATCAATAATCGATTCTGTTCCGATTTGAGGATGTTCGATAGAATCAGATAAAGCCCAACCAATACCTCCACCCGATCCTGCATCTATAAAACCATCCTGTGGACGAGTATAAAAAGCATATTTCCCATCAATAAATTCAGGATGAAGAACTACATTTCTCTGCTGTGGAGATAGAGAAATCAAATCAGGTAATCTATTCCAATTTATAAAATCCTTAGTACGTGCAATACCGCATTTTGCATAAGCAGAAGATGTATCACCTTTCGGTGCATCGGTATCTTTTCTTTCCGTGCAAAACAAACCATAAAACCAACCATCTTCATGTTTTAATACTCTAAGGTCATAAACATTTATATCAGGATCTTCGGTTTCCGGTATTGTAATTGGAAAATCCCAAAATCTGAAATTATCTATTCCGTTAGGAGATTCAGCAACTGCAAAAAAAGATTTTCTATCTGTACCTTCAACTCTAACAAACAAGAGATATTTTCCGTTAAACTCAATTGCACCCGAATTAAATGCAGCATTTACACCAATACGTTCCATTAAATATGGATTGCTATTATAATCTAAATCATATCGCCAAAAAATCGGAGTATGTTCGGCAGTAACAATCGGGTTTTTGTAACGAGTATATACACCATTATTTTTTTCTATCGGTTCATTCTTAAGTGTAATTAACCGCTCATGATCATCAAAAAGCTTTTTTAATCTTATTTCAAATTTCTCTTTATTCATAATTACCCTTTAGTTATTAATAGTTTTTGGACCGGCAGGATCAAATTCAGCACACTCATCATCAAGTTTATTCCACCAGTTAAATTTCAGAATTAAAGAAGTTACCACTAATACACCAATACCAATAAATAGATATAATTGCTCACGAATTACAAAATAGATAGGAATAGCAATCATACTAACTTGCCAAATAATTCCGGTAGCAACATTAATCATATCTTTACCGAAATTTTTGTTTGGTTCAAAATGAGGATAAAGAGCTTTTGCTTTAATAGCGATTGGTTTCCAGAATCCCCAAGGATTAACTGTTGTATAAAATTTAATCAACACTTCATCAGATTCTTGTTTAGTTAATAAGCTTCCTACGATACAACCGATAAAAGATACACCGAGCAATATCGGGAATGCATTAAGAGCAGACATAGTAGGCAGTAGAATAGGAGTAAGCAGAGCTGCACCAATACCGGCAACCATTCCCCAGAAATAACCGTATCCATTAAGTCTCCACCAGTACCACTTTAGAATATTAGCAGCAGTATATCCCCCATAAAGGGCATTTACTATCCATAAGGTAATTTGATTTATAGATTCTACAATCATTCCGAAAACAAAACCGATAATTACAAATGCTATTGAAACAATGTAACTCATGTGAACATATTTTTTCGGTTCAGCATTTGGATTAATATATTTTTTATAAATATCATTTACTACATAAGCAGGAGCGGCATTGATAGTAGCAGCATAAGTGGACATGAATGCTGCAATAAGTCCGGCTAATAATAAACCAACTAAACCAACAGGGATTTGATTTCTAAGTACAAAAGGAAGAACCATTTCGAAATCAATTTTATCTCCCATAGCAACTAATTGTGGACTTAAGAAAACAAGCGCAAGAACTGTTATACCTGCAATCATCATATAGCGAGGAAGGAAAAGAACTAAGGAAACAAATCCACTCATTTTAGCCGCTTCTTTAGGAGACTTAGTAGCAAGGATTCTTTGCATATCATAATTAGGTGCAGGACCTGCGGCACTAACTAATAGCCCTTTAAAAAGAACTAACATAAAAAAGATTGTAAAGAGTCCGTAACCATCTTTAGTAATTTGAGCATTTACGGCATCGATTAATCCAGTCCAATTAAGGTCTAAGGTCCAACCAAAAGTAATTTCTTTCCACCCAGCAGGGATAACTGCATTAAGCATTTCGGGAGAAACAGCATTCATTGCGATAATACCAACTGCAATAGAGGCAACAGACATGACTAAAAATTGAAGGACTTCGGTTATAACTACGCTTATCATCCCCCCTTTGATAGCATAAATAGCAGTTAAACTCATTAATATTATTGCATAAATATCAGGAGATAAATCCCATGGAAGAAAGATAGCAGCGAATTTTCCTATTCCCTTAAAATCATAAGCGATAAAACCGACAACACTTATGAGAGCAAAAATTACAACTATGATATGAGCAAGACGAGCACCTTCCCCTTTACCAAATCGTGTTTCAATCCATTCTGCTCCTGTCATCACTTTTGATTTCCGTAACCAAATAGAAAGAAAGACCATTAAGAAAATTTGATTAAAGATAGGCCAGAGCCAAGGGATGAAGACACTCTTAAGACCATAAACAAATAAGATATAGACAAGCCACATAGTACCAGTTATATCAAACATTCCAGAGGCATTTGAAACACCAAGTATCCACCAAGGGAGTGAATTACCACCGAGGAAATAAGAGTTCATGTCTTTAACAGATTTTCTAGATACCCAGATGCCAAGTAAAACAACAACGGCAAAGTACCCAATAATTATTGCAACATCGATATAGTGTATGCTCATAGTCAGCCAGAATTTTGATTTTCTTATTTAGTTGCATAAATAATGCCATTTTCTAAATAAGATAATTCAGTGTAAATATTACTTTTTTCCATTATCCCAATAAAAATGTTTTTATCATTTTAATAAATATTATGAAATTGATAAGTAATAAAGAAATAAAATACGTTGGAAATGAGATGAAAATTAAACTATAATTGCATTAAAATAATATGCAGTTATGATAAAAAGAGAAGAATTATATATATATGTTTTAGTCGCACTTACTTCAATGGCACTCTTGCTGATGCGGCTGAAAGGATTGAATGATATTAATTATTACACGCCAATATTTATAATTACTTCTCTTTTTTATTTAATAATAGTTTGGCTTTTGCATCGCAACGATTTTGATTTTCATAGACTCTTTTTTTTATTAGGTATCGGAATAATTTTTAGAATATTTCTTTTAGAAGTAAACCCAATCGGCTCTGATGATGTCTTTCGTTATATATGGGATGGAAAAGTACAAGCAAATGGCATTAATCCATACCTTTATGCACCAAATAACCCTGCTCTCAATTTTCTTCATACTGCAACACTTCCCTCTCTTATTAATTTCCCGAATATGCCTACAATCTACTTCCCATTGAGTGAGATTTTATTTTTTATAGCTTATTTAATAGGCGGTGAATCAATAAATGGAATTAAGTTTTTAATAATTCTTTTTGAGTTTGGGACAATCTTCCTCATATTTAAGTATTTAAGAGAGAATAATCATTCCATAAAATATGCTTTATTATATGTCTTATGCCCACTTCCAATATTTCAATTTATTATAGATTCCCATGTTGATATTTTCGGGATATATTTTACTGCACTTTTTTTCTATCTCTATTTCGGCAATAAAAAATTAGGAGCTTTCGCTGCATTGGGGCTATCGATTGCAATAAAACCAACTATTGGTTTGTTTCTTCCAATATTATTTTTGCACGAAGAAACAATAAAAGAAAAATTAAAATCAATCCTTATCCCAATTACAGTAATTTCTATTCTATTTATTCCATATATTTTCAACGCTAATCCATTTGAAGCCTTGATTCTTTTTTCTAAGAATTGGATGTATAATGGATTTATTTTTGATATTATAAATATAATGCTAAGGAATAACCAAGAATCGAGAATGATCTCAGGTGGGATATTTCTTTTTTCTTACATAGTTCTTCTATTTGCTAATTATGATATAAAAGATAAATTATATTTCTCAGTTATTTTACTTTTAATTTTTTCACCTGTAGTACATCCATGGTATGTATTATGGTTGGTTGTGCTTCTTCCATTCGTTCCCAAATGGAGCGGAATTGTTTTTGCGGCAACACTAAGTTTGACTTCCTTTACATTATTAAGCTATAAAAATTATGGTGTATGGGTTGAATATAAATGGTTAGTTATGTTGGAGTATTTGCCCGTTGTAATCTTATTAATTTTAGAGATGAAACGTGGAATAAGAAAACCCTATTTTATAAATCATTTAAGAAAGATTTTCTCATAGATTTCATTCTAAAATAAAGAACCAAATAAGAAACCATAAGAAGAATAATCAGATGAGCTATTTCAGGAAGTATATCATTAAACCCTGCCCCCATTTGAACTACACGAACAAAAGCAGTATAAAATGGAGTACTTGGAATCAAGTAAGCAATCCATTTAACTACTAAAGGCATTGAGTCTAATCTCCAACTATAACCCGAAATTAAAAATATTGGATAAGAAGTGAGAGTAAGGAATTGCAAAGCTAAAATCTTTCTCTTAAAGAATGATGCGACAAAAAGAGAATAATAGATTACCGTCAAAAGAAGCAATAAGGTTATCGAAGCAAAAACAAACGCATTACCCCTAAATGGCACATTAAAAACGGAATAAACAATCGTGAAGAAAAATAGTGCATAAGATGAAGAAATTAGCAGATAAAATATACTTTTACCGTGAATGATAAGATTTACTTTATTTTTAGCTAATGAGAAATAATCGCGCAAAGTATTAAACTCATTTTCCTTAGCTATACTTTCGGCAAGTGCGAAAAATAAAGTCTGCTGTAAAATTAAAATCAATATTGCAGGAATAAGAAAATCGCCATAAGAATCAGTTGTATTAAACATGCTTCTTATATCGGTAGCAACCGGCTCTATAAATGTTTGTGCAGCATCTTTATTAATACCCTTTGCATAATAGTATTTGAGTGTAAGCGATTTATTAAAATCAGCCACTGTTTCATTAATAGCTTTATTAAGATCGTTTGAAATAAGAAAACGTGTTGTGTTCAAATAGGAGTTAAGAACTACACCTGATTTACTTTTAATTGAACTCTCAAAATCTTTCGGAATAAGTAAGTAGCCGGAAATGTTTCCTGCCTCTATTTCAACTTGTGCAGTTCTTGGATCGGATGTGATTTCCTTTATTTCAATCATTGAAGTAGCATCGATCATACGAATTAATTTTTGTGACGAGATAGAATTATCATAATCAACAATTGCGAAGGGAATATTATTTTCTGATTTATTAAAATAGATTGAACCATAAAAAAATGAATAGAATAACGGTGCAATCAATATTATCATAAAGATATCTTTATCCTTGAGGATAATTTTGATTTCCCTCTTCAATAATTCAAACAAAATATTTAATCTATTTTTCATAATTTCTTACACGCATTCTGATCATTAATAAACTAACTACCACTGAAACTATTATAAAGGAAATAAGAATTATTAGATCGTATTTAATTGCAAATAATCTTGCATTCATTTGAGAGAGTTTTACAAATGCAGATAGGAAATGAGTATAGGGCATCATATTACCGAAAATGTTATGTATAACAGGCATACCCCATAGTGGGAAAGTAAATCCGCTGAAAATAAATCCAGGCGTATTTATGAAAACTGCTACTTCAGTTGCCATAAATTGATCTTTGAAGATGCTCGATATCATTATGCCGAACATAACGCATACAATTATAAATATAATGAAAAGCGATATAACTAAAAGATAGTTGCCATTAACAGTTACACCAAACAATGGGAATATAACTCCGACAATCAGAAATGCCGATGCACTATTTATTAATATATGTGGAATTGCCTTTCCAAATAAAATAGATATTTCACTACCACCTGATAATTCTAAAACCTCGCTAAATGTTTCATGAGCAAATTCTGAACTGATTATAAGAACAGATGCGATCATAATCATCATCTGAAGAATGAAAGTAACAAGTCCCGGAATAAAATAATTTACGTAACTATAATTTGGATTATATAATGAATGTGTATCAAGTTTAATAGGCATCATTATATTCATTGCTTCTTCTTTTGTTTTACCGGAAGATTGGATTTTTTTTAGCTGTACTCCAACTGAGATTGTTTTGATAATCGTAGAAGCTTCTTTTAATAATAGGCTTCCGACTATAACGTTAGAAGAATTTTTGTAAACAGTAATAGAAGTTTGCTTGCCTGATTTAGCATCTTTCTCAAAGTTATAGGGGATTACTATTGCTCCCTGGATTTTCCCTTTTCTAAATTCACTTTTAATTTCATCGGGAGAGACCAAATATTCCTTTATTGCTATTGAACCTGAGGATTCAATCATTTGAATTGCCGTACGAGATAATTGACTATGGTCATAATCAATAACAGCCGTTGGAAGTTCTCTCATAATTTCATTTTTATATATAGACCCAATCAGCATATAGATAAATAGAGGCAGAATTATTATTAAGAAATAGAGTGTCTTTCTTTCTAAGATTCTTTTAAATTCTCTTTTTGCTATCCGAAATATTTTGCTATTAGTAAACATCTGAATTAATCTAGCTCAATATTTACTGTCATACCTGGTCGTAAGGAGTTAATTTTAGTCACCGGTTTTAATCTTATTTCAAAAGTTCTTAAATCAAAATCTCCTTTTTGATTTGTTGGTTTCCAAGAAGCGAAATCACCCATTGGAGCAATAAAGTAGACTTTGAATTTTTCTTGCTTATTAACTGCTTTAATCACTCCATCAAAAACTTTATTCATTTCAAAATTACTTAAATAATCTTCACGTACTTGAAGTACTACATAATATTCATCAGGATTAATAATAGTAACAATAGGATAGCCACTAGATACTATTTCACCATTATCTACGATTAGTTTAGATATTTCTCCCTTAGCAGGAGCTTTAATATCTAATTCTCCGAAATAAGCTTCTGCTTCTTTAACTCCATTTTCTGCTTGATGCTTTAGTCCTTCGGCTGCTATAATCTCTTCGGGACGCGCACCATTGAGTGCCATATCATATTTTGCTTTTGCTGCATCCATCTGTTCGCGAGCAGCATTAAACTTAAATTCCATTTCATCTTTTTCTTGCGTTGATATTACTTTATCAGCATAAAGTTTTTGGAATCGATTCCAGGTAGTTGAGGCATAATCAAATTGATATTTAGCTTGTTGATAAAGTTTTTGTGCACCCCGTTTTTCTTCTTCACGTGCACCCTTTTTAGCCATATTATATTTTTCGGAAGCGGCTTGAAACAATCCTTTTGCCTGCTCCAATTTAGCAGTCATCTCTTTTGATTCGAGCTTAGCTAAAACTGTACCTTTTACAATCTTATCTCCTTCTTTTACTAAAATTTCCGAAACTCTTCCGGGAATTTTGGAAGCTACATCAATCTCAATTGTTTCCACGATTCCCTGAATACTATTTTCTCTATCAGGGGACTTAAATAGTAAAAATAAAATAGCAGCTATTACTAAGGTTACAGGTATTGAAAGTATTATATATTCTTTCTTCATTTTATTTATTTACTCCTATATTCCAAATTCGTATTAATTCATCTATATTATTATTAGATGTATATAAATCACTCATAAAACCGAAATAATTATAAAGGGATGATAGACGATCTAATTTCACTTTCTCAAGAGATAATTGTGCATCAATTACTTCTAGTGATGTACCAAGTCCGCTATGGAATCTTTTATCGTTTTGTCTTAAATTTTCTTTAGCAAGATCGAGTGTAGAATTAAGCTTTTTATAATCTGATGATGCAGTCATTATATTATTGTAAAAATTAGTCGTCTGAAGAGTTACTTTTTTAATTGCATCAGACTCTAAAAAACTTACTTCATCTTCGAGTTTATCAGCCGATTGAAGATTAAGATAATCTCTAAAGCCGTGAAAAAGATTAATTTGAGCCGATACACCAATAGCCCAGCGCGGCTCTAATGCCGAAAGATATTCGGGATATAGATCATATCGAGCAAAAGCGGCAATCTTTGGTAAAAATTCACTTCTTGCCGAATTATACTTTTGAGCCGCCGCAATCTTCTTCTGTCCAATCATCTTTAATAATGTATTATTATCGATTGCACTATTAGTTAATTGTTTTAAGCTATCTTGAATTTCAGAATAAACTAAGGAATCGGAAAGATTTATGCTTTCTTCCTCATCAATTCCAAGATTAATTTTTAATGCGAGCATTAAAGTATTAAATGAGTTTTGATCTTTAGTAAGATATCTTTCAGCTTCAGAGACTGCTACTTCTGCACGCAATAAGTGGTAATTAGCAATTAAACCTTCATCAAATAGTTTCTGGGCATCGTTTCTATGCATTCTAATACCATTAAGAACATCTTTTCTAGTCTTTACAACTTCTTGCATTAGAATTGTTTGAAGGTAGTATTTTATCGTTTCGTTTGTTACATCATTTTTTATTTTAGTTAATTCTAAACGAGAGTATTCTTCTTCGGAAGCTGCATATTTTTTAGCGGCAATTAATTTACCTCCTACAAATAAAGGTTGAACTCCAATAAATGCGGCTGTTTTATAATCTTGTTTTTTGAGTGTTTCTGAAAATGGAGGTAATAATCCATTCAATTGAGCTGAAGCGGCAGAAGCTACAAGTTTCTTTTGGTCGGCTGTTAATGCCGGTTTGCCTGACAACAACCCATAAATATTTGTAAGCTCTGCTTGATTACTCGATTGCATCTGTATAATCACTTGTCGAATAGGATCTAAATCGATTGAGAGCGGATCATTAAGATGAGTGTATTTCCATTCAAGATCGATCGAGGGAAGAAAATTACTCCATGCAGCAAGGTTCTCATCTTCCTTCTGTTCAAGCCGCATCTCATATTGTTTTATCTTATCACTATTCTTGAGTGAAATCTCAATTGCATCTTTAAGAGACAACGAAAGATTATTTATAGAGTTACAATTTGAAATTGGAATTGAATTAGAAATCGTATCTGTACTTAAACTATCAGGAGGCGATTTTATCGCACTGTTATCTTGAGCATTTACAAAACCAACTACCAGAATCGATATCACTAAGAATCTTAAAATTTTCATAATTATTTTAAAACTACCTTTTATTAATGAATCACGGTTCAAAAATAACTTATTTTTTATAATTATGTCAAATATTTTTTTATTCAATGGAAAATATCACAATATCAGTGAATGAATATGGTCTATATATTATGAAATTGAGAGGTAGTGGTGTGTAAAGCAGTTGTAAATTTATACTTTCAGAAAAATTATATAGAAGGATTATTAAACAATGAGATAAAAAATTTACACATTAGTTCCAGTTGAATGGGCAAGGGAAGTGGTTATTAATTATCCGAAGGGAAATACTTAAACCTACCTCCCCATCCAGCCGCCATCGACTGTAATGACAGTTCCATTAAGATAGTCGGATGCACTAGAGGATAGGAAAACTATTGTACCCATTAGGTCTTCGGGCACTCCCCATTTTCCGGCAGGAATGCGATCTAATATTGATTGGTTTCTTGCCGGGTCTTCGCGTAATGCTTTTGTATTATCGGTGGCAATATATCCGGGGGCAATTGCATTTACATTTACGCCCTTTCCTGCCCATTCATTAGCGAATGCCATAGTTAACTGCTTGATAGCACCTTTAGAAGCAGCATACCCGGGGACTGTAATTCCACCTTGGAATGAAAGAAGCGATGCAATAAAAATAACTTTTCCCGAACCTCTTTCTATCATATCTTTTCCAAATTCACGCGTTAAAATAAATTGTGAATTAAGATTTACATCGATAACTTTATCCCATAATTCATCGGTATGTTCAGCTGCAGGCTTTCTTAGAATTGTACCTGCATTATTGACTAGTATATCGATTTGCTTAAAATCTTTCTTTACATCGGAGATAAATTTATAGACAGAATCTCTATCAGAAAAATCACTATTAAATGAATGGAATTTCTTTCCTGTTGCTTCAATTAATTTAGTAGTTTCACTAAAATCGCTTTCGTAAGAAACTCCAATAATATCAGCTCCTGCTTCAGCAAGTGCAAGAGCATAGTATTGACCAATCCCTCTATTTGAACCTGTTACAATTGCGGTTTTTCCGTCTAATCTAAATTTATCTAATACCATTTTTCTTCTCAGTTTATTTTAATTTATCCATTGCAATATGATCCATATCATCGAATACTTGATTCTCTCCACCCATTGCCCAAATAAAAGTATAGCTTTGAGTTCCGCAGCCGGCGTGCATTGACCAACTAGTTGATAGCACAGCTTGTTCATTACGCATAACGATATGACGAGTTTCTTCAGGAGCACCTAATAAATGAAAAACTAATGTATCAGGTTTCATATCGAAATAGAGATAAACTTCGGAACGACGCTGATGTGTATGTGCCGGCATTGTATTCCATACCGATCCGGGCTCTAATTCTGTAAGTCCCATTACCAATTGACAAGTAGGAATTGTTCCGGGATGAATATATTGATAAATTGTTCTTTTATTCGCCTGCTCTAAAGTACCAAGTGGACGAGGAGTAGCATCAGTAAATTTAATATGTTTTGTAGGGTACTCTTTATGAGCGGGATAACTTACGAAATAATATTTAGCAGGCTTTTTAGAGTTTGCACTTTTAAATTCAATTTTCTTTGCTCCTTTACCGATATATAAACCATCACGTGAGTCCATCTTAAATAACTTGCCATCAATAGATACAGAGCCCGAATCGCCAATGTTAATAATACCGATTTCACGTCTCTCTAGAAAGTAATCAGCAGACATCTCTTTTTTAGATGCTTCTAATTTGAGTAATTTACCTGAAGGTACTACCGAGCCCGTAATTGAACGGTCAACATCAGAATAAACCATCGGTATTTTATTTTTCTGAAAAAGTCCGTCAATCAGAAATGATTGACGAATTTCATCAGTAGAAAATTGTTTAAATCCTTTTTGATCAGGTGAATATCTTACGTCCATTATTTTACCCATTCTTTAATTTTATTAGCAACACTTTCGCCAGTGAAACCATATTCTTTAGCGAGAGTTTTATAAGGAGCAGAAGCACCAAAATGCTCTATCCCAATTGTGAGTAGTTTCTGTCTGAATAGCTCGCCCCAACCCATCATTGAAGCAGCTTCAATAACTATAACAGGTACGTCAGAAGGGAATAAATTATTCTTAAATTCATCACTCTGTTTTTCAAAAACTTCTTTTGAAGGGATTGAAACAACACGAATATTAAAATCATTTTCCAATAGTTTTTTAGCATCTGCAGCAACAGGAACTTCTGAACCACTTGCAGCTATTACAAAATCAGGCTTATCTGATTTTTCCTTAGAAACAATATATGCACCTTTAAGAACATCATTTGGATTAAAATCTGTTTCTTTTTCAAAAGCTTCAATTTTTTGGCGAGTTAATATCAAGGCAACAGGATTTTTCGTATTACGCAAAGTATAAGCCCATGCCATTGCGGTCTCTACTCCATCAGCAGGTCTAAAAACTGTAACATGCGGGATTGCGCGCAAAACTGCAAGATGCTCTATTGGTTCATGCGTTGGTCCATCTTCTCCAACAAATATACTATCGTGGGTAAATACATAAATTGCAGGTAATTCCATAATTGAAGCTAAACGTAAAGTGGGACGCATATAATCGGAGAATACAAAAAAGGTAGAACCGAATGCTTTAAACCCGCCATAAAGAACAAGTCCATTAACGATAGCACCCATTGCGTGTTCACGAATACCGAAATGGAAATTTTTTCCAGCAAAATCATCTTTTGAAATTGCAGAATATCCTTTCATAAACGTATTTGTAGAAGGAGCAAGATCAGCAGACCCTCCAATAAAACTCGGTACTAATTCAGCAATCTTTTGAATTACCTTACTCGAAAGAGTTCTTGAAGCTGCTGGCTCTTTCGGAGCTACTTTTAATAATTCTTCTTCAAGATTTTCTGGCACCCAACCACTCAAATATTTTTCTAATAATTCATATTGATCCGGATTCTTTTTGCTCCATCCGGTAAAATCGTTTTTCCATTCATTATATTCTTTATGAAGTTCTTCTTTTCTTGTAGCGAAAAGTTCAGAAACTTTTTCGGGAACGTAAAATTCTTTATCAAGAGGCCAATCAAGATATTTTTTTGTGATTTCTAGTTCAGATTTACCAAGTGGTGAACCATGCACTTCTGAAGTATCAACTTTATTAGGGCTTCCGAAACCGATATGTGACTTGGTAATAATAATTGTTGGTTTATTAGTTTCTCTTTGTCCTTCTACTATCGCATCTCGTATTGCATTATAATCATAAGCAGTAATATTTATTACCTGCCAGCCATAAGCTTCAAATCTCATTGCTGTGTTATCAGAAAAAGCTAAAGATGTGTTCCCTTCAATTGTAATATTATTATCATCATAGAAATAGATAATATTGCCAAGTCCAAGATGACCTGCTAATGAACATGATTCATGCGAAATACCTTCCATCAAATCGCCATCGCTCATAATACCATATATATAATGATTACCGATTAAATTATCATCGAAACGAGCATTCATCATTTTAGCGGCAATTGCCATACCGATACCGTTACTTAAACCTTGTCCGAGAGGACCAGTAGAAGTTTCAACACCATCTAATACACCAAATTCAGGATGTCCGGGTGTTCGGCTACCCCACTGTCTGAATGATTTTAAGTCTTCGATTGTACAATCATAACCTGAAAGATGAAGCATAGAATAAAGCAACATAGAGCCATGACCAGCAGAGAGGACAAATCGATCTCTATTAATCCATTTTGGATCATCGGGATTATGTTTTAGAAATTCTGTCCATAAAACAGCAGCAACATCCGCCATACCCATAGGCAAACCTGGATGTCCTGAATTTGCTTTTTCAACTCCTTCGGCTGAAAGAATACGAATTGTGTTACCAGTTAGCTTTAAGAGTTCAATACCATTTTTGTTCACGATTAACCACCTAATAGAATATTAATTTGACCCACTAATTTAAACATTATATGTGGAAGATGCAGTATCTCCTCCTGTACCTGTCCAATTTGTATGATAAAATTCACCTCTTGGTTTATCAATTCTTTCATAAGTATGAGCGCCAAAATAATCTCGTTGTGCTTGTAAAAGATTTGCAGGTAAACGATTATTTCTAAAACCATCAAAATAATTAAGAGCAGTAGAAAGAGCAGGTATCCAAATTCCATTTTCGACTGATTTAGCCACTACTCTTCTCCAAGCGGCTTGTGATTCTTCTATCTTTTCTTTGAAGAATGGATCGAGTAATAGATTAGTCAGTTCAGGATTATTATCAAAAGCCGTTTTTATTTTGCTTAAGAAAGCCGAACGAATAATACAACCACCGCGCCACATCAAAGCAATACCACCATAATTAAGATTCCAGCTATATGCTTTTGCGGCATTACGCATAAGGACATATCCTTGTGCATAAGAAATAATTTTAGAAGCATATAGAGCTTTCATTAAGTCATTAATAAATGCTTTTTTATCACCTTCAAATTTTGGAACCGGACCGGAAAGGATTTTTGATGCTTCTACTCTTTCATCTTTAAGAGCTGATAACGTTCTTCCATAAACAGCCTCTCCAATTAAAGTAAGAGGAGCACCTTCATCAAGAGAAGCTATAACTGTCCATTTACCAGTACCTTTTTGTCCTGCGGTATCAAGAATTTTCTCTACCAATGGCTCACCATCTTCATCTTTGAAATTTAGTATATCTCTTGTAATTTCAATTAAGTAGCTATCCAATTCTCCTTCATTCCATTCTTTGAAAACTTGATACATCTCATCATAGCTTAGACCAACATAATCTTTCATAATTTGATAAGCTTCGCAAATTAATTGCATATCGCCATATTCAATTCCATTATGAACCATTTTAACGAAATGCCCTGAGCCATTTTCACCAACCCAATCACAGCACGGAGTTCCATCTTCTACTTTTGCAGAAATCGATTGGAAAATTGGTTTAACTAATTCCCAAGCTGCTTTAGAACCGCCGGGCATAATTGAAGGACCTTTTAGCGCACCTTCTTCACCGCCTGAAACGCCAGTACCAATATATAACAAACCTTTTTCTTCTACATATTTTGTTCTTCTCGTTGTATCCGGGAAATGTGAATTACCGCCATCAATAATAATATCACCTTTATCAAGATGTGGTATTAATAAATCGATAAAATCATCAACCGGTTTTCCGGCTTTTACCATAAGCATCACTTTTCGTGGAGATTCGAGAGATTTTACTAATTCTTCTATCGAATGAGTTCCAATAATATTTTTCCCTTTTCCTCTTCCATTAACGAAATGATCAACTTTATCTAATGAACGATTAAATACCGCAACAGTGAATCCTTTGCTTTCCATATTAAGAACTAAGTTTTCACCCATAACCGCAAGACCAACGAGACCTATATCGGCTTTTTTCATAATTATATACTCCTATTTATTCAATTATTTATAAATCGATCTTTGAAAGACCATAATCCTAGTGCCGGATTAGAGACATAAAATATCTCTTCACCATCCGGCATTATATTAATTCCATCATGAAGTTTTTCAGGGTCATATCTTTTCATCATAATGCTTAAATCAGCATACTCAAAATTGACACTATTAATCTCTTCTTTTGTAAGATGCCCCGGACAATAAGTAATCTTAAATCTATTTTCAGAAGACCCATGAATTAAATGAGCCGCAGCACTTAAATTATTCTGAAGTTCTTCATTTTTATCAACTGCATCTAAAACTTCCGGCGTTGTAACGTAACCATATTTTCTGATTAATCTGTCAATTTCTTTATCTTCTCCAAATTGATGAAGACCGGGAGCTAATACAATTAATTCGCCATTGTCTTCAATAGCCATTCTTGTGCGATAGATACTTTTATTTCCAAGCCAAGTGCTTTTAAATTCGTGTTCATCGAGATAAACGACAACTTTTTTTAATGGTTTATCAAGCATCTGAAAATTAACTTTTTGGGATAACTCAGCAGCGAGGCGAAAACATTCATAATCATCGCCTATATATAAACCACGCATAACCAACTTGCCTGATTCATCTTTTCCAATTACAGTTTGCATATAGATAATTGGAAGATTAGTAGCAAAATTATCAGAAGCATAATTAAGTACTTTACGAACCGGTGTATCGGCTCGCCCCATCATTCTTTCCATTCCGTAAACAGCACCGAGGAAATGGCTTTTATTTATTCCATCCTTACCGCCAGTACCAACAAAAATATTTTTATTGTAATTCGCCATCCCGACAACTTCATGAGGCACAACCTGTCCTATTGATAGGATTAAGTCATAATTGCCTTCTACTAATATTTTATTTACTTGAGCGAGCCATGAATAATTTAGTTTACCTTCGGAAACTTCATTAATAAATTCCGATGGCACTTCACCTAAAGTAATAAGGTCGCTTCTCCAATTATGTACACGGAATAATTCTTTTGGTATTCCGTGATACATATTTGAAATTTCATTTCCCGTCATCGCAAAATGAGTCCCCAAAGCAGGTAGTATATCGGTCATATATTCTTTATAATATTTATAAGAAAATTGAGTTAATATTCCTGCTTGCGAATGATAGCGAGTAAAATCCGGAGGGATAGCGAGTACTTTCTTTTTATACCCTAATTTTTCCAATGAAGAATATACCGCTTCACGAATATCATCTTCACTTAAAAAATCTTTTTCATTTCCACGTGCATAAAGTAACATTTAATCTACCTTCCAACTTGGATTCTCTGGTAAATAATTTTCAAATTCGGAGATAAGATTATTTTCATACTCTCCTTCATAACTACCGGCAAAGAACTTGTCAAGAGCTTCATCATAAAACTTTTTCCACGACTTATCTTCATGCCCGGGATTGATCGGATAAAAAAGAACGCCATTAGATTTAGCGGCTTTCAAATCACCTGGAGCATCACCGATCATAAGAATTTTATTATCAGGATATTTTCCTTTAGCTGCATATTTAAGATGCTCGGTCTTTGTACCATATTCCTGTCCGGCTATTAGTTTAACAAATCCGGAAATATTATGTTCCTCCCATTCCCTTTTCAATGCTTCTACCGGAGTTTGAGAGACCACCATTAGATCAGCTTTTATTTTCATCTTCACTAACGATTCATTAACAAAAGGGAATGGCGGTATATCAAAGACTAATCCTTCAATCTCTTTATTTACTTCTATAGACCAATCGAGTGTTTTGCTAATTATAGGATCATTTACTTCGCCTGCATATTTAATAAGTGCCGGATTACCAAGCTTTGATTCTTTTGCAACCCAATCAATAACTGAAGTTAAATCAGGGATTTTTGCATTACGTAATTTTACTTCTTCTCTCTCGCTTAATAAATCGATTGCTCTAATTAGTGCGTTAAATCTATTTACCCCTCTTGTTTTGGAGTATAGATTAACGAACTCCCAAGTTTCACGAGCATATTTTGATACACGCTGGAAGCCGAAATGTTTTATAAATTGTGGGCAAAAACATTCCTTTTGTTTTATTTCCATTGTATCAAATACACAACCATCGGAATCGATCCCGATAAAAAATTCTTTTTCAGGTTTTAATTCATCCAATATTTTATGCGGATTTTCAATCATATCAACTCCAAAAATTCTAAAAATTTTTAATAAGCTTCCGGCAAATAAGCAGGAAGTTTTTTATCTGCAAAGATCAGTTTGAATTTAGTGAAACGCTGAATTCCGTTTATTAATGGTACTGAAACCCAATCTTCACCTATTAATGGTCTTACATAATTTATAAATTCATCTGTTACATCATAACGATTTGCTGCTATCCATTTTTCAGGAAAAAAACGTTCCGAAAGAGCTACTTTTTCTAATGGTACTTTATCATATTTTACGTTATAAATAAATCCGGGTTCACGTAAAATCGTAGCCATCCAACCATTACCTTCATTCATCGATATTTCTACAGCTTTCTGTCCGACTTTATATGCTTCATCAAGATCTATTGTTGAGGCATAGATCATTGTATCACGCTGATCAGTACCCATAACCTGACCACGTGAAGCACCTGTTGCTTTCAGTCCTTTTGCATTAAGATAATTAACTACCGATTGATAAACAGACATTTTACTTGAGCCAAAGGATGTATGTCCAAAAGCATCTTTGACTTCACCAATATCTCCGATATCAAAACCTTCACTAATTACAACAATGCATCTTCCATCTTTTACTAATTGATCGTTTACGTTATCTGCTAGTTGTTCAATCGAGACTTTAGATTCAGTCATATAAATCTGAAGTGGCATTTCACGATTTGGATCAGCAAGACGTGCAGCCGCAGGTATATAACCGATTTTACGACCCATTGCCTGCAATACAAGTACAGGATCAGCAGGGCTTGAACCCATATTTTCTTCATTCGCATTTTGGACTATGTAAGACCAATAGCGGGCAACACTTCCATAACCGGGAGTATGATCAATTAATTTGAATTCACTATCTCCAACGTCATTATCAATAGTCTTAGGCACACCAGTAGCTACTAATTCCAAACCTTTTTCTTTAGCTAATTCACTAACTTTAAAGGCAGTATGTTGAGAATCGTTTCCGCCGATATAAAAGAAATAACCTATATCGTGAGCTTTAAGCACTTCCATAACTCTATCGAAATCTTTTTTCTGCTTATCTTTTAATTTGTATCTACAAGTACCGATACTACCGGCAGCAGGCGTTGTACGAAGAAGAGCAATCTCATCATCGCTTTGAGCAGTAAGATCTAATAGTTCTTCTTTTAATACTCCTTCAATTCCATGCCAGCCTGCATATATTTTACCGAACTTTTCGGGAAACATTTTGCATGTATCAATAATCCCACGAAGGGAATTATTAATTACAGGAGAAGGTCCGCCTGATTGCGCTATAATTACATTTTTAGGCATTTAAATCCTATTTATTATTTTTTTTTAATTTATTTTAAAAATTATTCCCAGATAACAATACATAATTTAATTTTTAGTATAGCTTAACACTTTTATCAAGGGAAAAACTTAATTCACATTTTATACACCGATACAAGAGCAAACGACAGCTTATATGAACCCGCTTATGAGAAAATTAGAATTTTATACACCACTATAAGAACTGAATCCTCCATCAACAGGAATTATTACACCTGTAACGAATTTAGAAATATCTGAACTAAGATAAAGGAGTAAACCGATTAAATCTTCCGGTTGACCAAAAGTCCCCATTGGAGTTTGTGCAATAATTTTATTCCCTCGTGCAGTAAGCTCTTTAGTTTTTTCATCTATTAATAAAAACTCATTCTGTTTAGTTAAAAAGAATCCCGGAGCAATTGCATTAACACGAATATTAGTTTTTGCAAAGTGAACTGCGAGCCATTGAGTAAGATTATTAATAGATGCTTTAGCCGCAGAATATGCAGGAATTTTTGTTAGCGGTCTGAATGAATTCATCGAAGAGATATTAATAATAGAACCATTTCGGTTAATCATATCTTCAGCGAATACCATAGTAGGTAATACAGTCCCAAGGAAATTAAGATCAAATACACTTCTGAATCCTTCAATATCTAATCCAAAAAAAGTTTTATCTAATTGATTAAGATTATCAGAGTCAATGAACTCATCTTTTGTTGTTGCAGTCGGAGCGTTGCCACCTGCCGCATTAATAAGAATATCAATTTTTCCAAATTTTTCATTAATCTCTTTTTTAGCTTCGACCAATGAATCTTTTTGAAGTACATTGCCTACAACACACAAAACAGAATCGCCTTTTTTCTTAAAGATATCCATGCAACATTCGTCGCATCTGCCCTGTTTGTAATCCATAATAACTAATTTAGCACCTGCTTCTGCCATCGCTTGTCCGAATACTCTACCGAAAACTCCACATCCACCGGTAAGTACACAAACTTTTCCATTAATATCAGAAAAATCAATTTTCATTTTATCACCTTTATTAAAAACTATTTATTAATTAAATCCATTATCAAAATTACATTTTAAATGGATCTAAATGTTTATTAAAATGCTTTATTAATACATTGTAGTGTTCTTCTTCATTCTTTTTTAGACAGTTAATTATTCTTTCCTTGAATAAGTATTTCCCATTTTCATCAACAGAAGTAAGAACACTGCCAAAAGTAACATGAAGCACTTGACGAGCATCGTCTTGACTAAAAAGTTCAATTAATTGAGTATCATTGTATTGGTCAGCAGGAGAAACTTTATTCAGGTCCGCAGAAACGTGATATGTTTTTCTCTCATTCTCATATAAACCTCTTGAGAATTCCAATATTTCACGGAAGAGATTCGGTTCTGCAATTGCTGTTACACGCAGTACTTCCAAATAGCTTGTGCCTGCAGTCTTCACATGAGTAATTGTATTTGGAATAGACCCTATAACTTCATATACAGAAAACTTATCGCTTCCCGAATGAAGACTTAATTTATAATTCCCAAAATGTTTCACTACTTGGTGATGCTTTAAATATTCTTCTTTGAATATCCCTAAATCTCCTTTATAATCAATACCTTTTTCGAATTCCCCGATAAATCGTGGAGCAAGGCTAACAAACTTCACTCCCAAGCGTGTAAGCTCATTTACAAAAAAGAAATGCTCAAATATAGAAGTAACGGATTCGGTCTCATCGACAGATATTTCTACTTCATAAATTCTATTCCCGGCAATGTTTTTAAGATAGGAAAACATTTTATTAATATGAATTATCGCTTTGCCATATTTAGCATAAGCACGTAAAACTAATTCTTCATTAACTTCTAATTGAAGTTCATTATTTACAATAATCTTATTCTTTAGATACCTTTCTTCTGCAGAATTTAGATTATCATTTAGCTGATTCCAGTCTAAAGACAAAACTGATTTTTTTAATTGCTCTAAGTCATAGTCGTCAGCATTATTATCTACATGATCTCCCGGATCAAACGTAAACATTGTGTAGCCGGCATTAAGCATTAAATCAATATCATCAGTAGTTTTTAGGTGATCTGCATCTGCCCCAAAACCATCTTTATAGCCTTCTTGAAAAACTGCCCAAACAGCAGCATCCATTACGTCTTCAGGTTTACGTTTTGTTCGTGTTAATTCTCTGATTGATTGTTGTGCTAATATTGGTACAAAATCATGCCCCTTTAATGCTCTTAAATGACCTGAATTTGATAATCCTATTCTATCGCCAAAACCAAAAGAATTTCTTAAGCCGGTTAAGACCGGTTTAGTAAAAGAAAATATTTCTTGAATAAGTTTCCTATTAAATTTATTAAGGAAACATTCTTTAATAAAAACTAATTTTTCAGAGTTAATTAAAATTCCATCAAATTTTGTAAAATACTCAGAGGATAAATTATATGTGATTACAAAAAAATATTTTTCAGTTTTATATTTTGCAATAAAAAATAGAAGATCATTATTCCGATTAATCGATTCCAAATATATTTCGATCTTCATACTATTACTTAAATTATATTCAACTAATTCAGAACCATTCTTTTTCTCTGAATTAATTTCCTTTATCAATGCCTCTATGTTCATTATGTTTACTCTAAAGTTTATATGCTTTTTTAACTAAGATATATGTTAAGTCTTCTGCAATAATTTTTGCTTCCTCAATGGAAATAATATGTTTGGCTACCAGTCCCGCAAGAAAATTAGCATCGACACGTCGGGCTGTATCATGACGTGCAGGAATGGAAACGAATGCTCGTGTATCATCATTGAATCCTACTGTATTATAAAATCCAGCTGTTTCAGTAACTTGATGGCGATAACGCGTAATTCCTTCAATACTATCATTAAACCACCATGCAGGACCTAATTTCATAGAAGGATAATGACCAGCAAGCGGAGCTAATTCACGGGCGTAATTTGTTTCATCAAGTGTGAAAACTATAACTGAAAATCCACTATCATTTCCATATTTGTTTAATAATTCTTTGAGATTATTTGTGAATTCTGTTTGTACCGGAATATCACATCCTTTATCTAATCCGAACCGATCATAAATTACTTTATTATGGTTTCTATGAGAACCGGCATGAATCTGCATTACCATTCCATCTTCGGTACTCATTCTTGCCATCTCCATCAACATATTTGCAGTAAATAATTCTGCATCATTAGGATTTAGATTTTTTGATAAGGCACGAGCAAAAATATCTTCTGATTCCTTTTCACTCAGTTTATGTGTAAAAGGAGAAACTACTCCATGGTCAGTAGAAACAGCTCCATTATTTCTAAAGAATTCTCTTCTTTCTTCTAATGCTTTTATAAACAAATCGTATGAAGTAATCTCATAATTAACGGATTTTTCTAATGCAGATAAATTATTTTTCCAATTTGGATTAGATAAGTCTGTAACGGCATCGGGTCTAAAACAAGGAATGATTCTACCATTCCACCCGGAATTTTTGATTTCTTTATGTTGAATTAGGGAATCACTTGCAGCATCAGTCGTTGAGAGCAATTCTATATTAAATTTATCGAATAAAGTTCTTGGCAAAAATTCAGGTGAATTTATTTTTTCATTAAGCTCATCATAAATTTTTAATCCGTTTTCTTTATTTAATTTTTCTTTAATTCCAAAAACAATATTGAATTCATAATCGAGCCATACACCTGATGGTGTACCTCTAAACAAGAAATAATTATCTGCAAAACTCTGCCATATTTTTTTTGAATCGGTTTCCACTACTGAACCATCAACTACCGGTATCCCCAATGATTCTAAGGATATCCCTTGTGAATAGAGCATCCTAAAAATATAATGATCCGGCTTTAAGAATAATTGCGTTGGATTAGGAAATGGTTTATCATCTACAAATATCTGTGGATCCACATGCCCATGTGGACTAATTATCGGCATCTCTTTGATATGCCAATATAGTTCATAAGCAATTTTCCTTACGCTCGGTTCGGGATCAAAAAAACGATATTCATTTAATTGAAAATTATCCATAATTATCCTTAATCTTTAATTTCAACAGTAATCGGGTTATTTAAAACATTCAGCTCACTATCTAAGTAATTTATAAATTCTTTTTCGGTCGATAATGGTTTTGGTTCAAGTTCCCATGCCGCTGCGAAGTAATAAGTAACTTTTCCATCATCTGGTTTTAGTTTTACTAAATAGCTTAAATTATCTTCTGATAATTCCATTAATGATTTCTTATTGTAGAAGAGAGCAATGCCCATATTATCATTATTTAATGACTGCTTGCCAAAAACAGAGATATATTGCCAATCCCCATTGCATTTGCTTTCTACATAACTTGTACCTTCGTACTTAGCTAAACCGGTAACTATATTTTCAGCGTTCTCAATTTTCAGGTCGCATTTCGTTAATCGGCTTCCAGCATTTATTGAAAGTTTTGCACTAAGGTCATATTTCTTACTATTAACTAACCAACCGAAATAATTTGTTTCTATTGTGGAACGAATAGGTCCATTTTCATTTAATTGAAAAATTACACTATCTGTTTTAGAAACCATATTGACTTTATTATCAGCCCACATTCCTATTGAACCGATGCCAAGTGAACTTCCAACTTTAAAAATATCCATTCCCCAATCTTGCATATTATGATATGAATCATCAGCCGCAACTGTATCATGAGTACCGACATTTTTCAAAAGTAGTTCATAAATCTTTTTCCCGAATATGTCAGTTGCATTACGCCAATCAAGATAAAAGCGATACCCTACTAATTCCGATTCCCAACCGGGACCTTCATATTTGAAAAGTGCGTCGTGGTCTTTATGAATTGCAGGTACTTTATATCGAGAAACATTTTCAAATTCTGAACCTCGGAATTTTCCATCAAAGTAAACTCCCCCTTTTTTGGGAGACAGCTCGGCATAAGTTCTATTTTTATATTGTATTGGATCATTGCCTGTATATGCTTTTATTACAATATTCTTTTTTGATTTAGCAGGAATATCGATAATGAAAATTATTTTATTATCTGATAGTTGATATGGAATTTCCTTATCGCCATCAAATAGTTTAAATACCGAAAGAGAAAGCGAACTTTCTCTTTCGGTTATTTTCGATAATGGGAGGCACACACATTCATCGATTTTATCAAATTCAGATTTATTTATTAATTCCACTTTTACTTGAGCAGAAAGCAAGAATGAAATAAAAAATGTCAAAATAAAAATCTTCGATTTCATTTTAGTCAACCTTAATATGAATTTGCTCTAAATTAGGAGCTAAAAACTGGAATATTGCAAGAGCAACAAGATAAGAAGTGCCCGAGAAAATAAATAGATATGTATAGCTTCCTGTAAATTGCAAAATAAATCCTGCTGCAGTGGCTATTAACATACCTCCGATAGCACCTGCCATACCACCAAATCCAACAACAGAACCGACAGCTTTACGAGGGAACATATCTGATGCAGTTGTAAAAATATTGGCTGACCATCCTTGATGACCCGCTGTTGCCATACTTAATAAAAGAACAGCTATCCATAATTCAGAAGCGTGAGCGGCAAAAATAATTGGGACGATAAAAAGTGCGCAGATTAACATTGCCATTTTCCTACCTTTATTAACGGACCAGCCTCTTTTAATAAAGAATGATGAAAGCCAGCCGCCGCCGATACTGCCGACATCTGCCATAACATAAATTATAATTAAAGGAAGACCGATTTTATCTAGCGTAAGTCCATATTCTTTATATAAAAATTTAGGTACCCAATAAAGATAAAACCACCAAATTGGATCAGTCATAAACTTACCGATTGCAAAAGCCCAAGTTTGGCGGTGTTTCATTAATTCCAGCCAAGGCACTTTCCCCGGAGGATCCGGTGGATCAGATTGAATAAATGCCAATTCTGCTTTAGATAATTTTTTATGTGCTTCCGGTCTTTCATACATGAACCACCAAGCAACAAGCCATATAAACCCTATTCCGCCTGTAAAAACAAATGCTTCCTGCCAACCCCATGTAAGAGTGATCCATGGAACTAATAAGGGAGCGATAACTGCGCCTACATTTGAGCCGGCATTAAAAATTCCGGTAGCTAAAGCTCTCTCTTTTTTAGGGAACCATTCTGCTACTGTTTTTATAGCAGCGGGAAAGTTACCTGCTTCAAATAGACCTAATGAAAAACGTGCCGTAGCAAATCCCATAATAGATTTTGCAAACGCATGCCCCATTGCTGCAAAGCTCCATCCAAAAATAGAAATAGCGTACCCCCATTTTGTACCAATCTTATCAATAACACGACCAATAACTACCAAGCCAATTGCATAGGCGGCTTGAAATGCAGTAACTATATATCCATATTGGATTTCGTTCCATCCAATCTCTTTCTCGAGTACAGGTGCTAGAATACCAATCACCTGCCTATCGATATAATTAATAGTTGTAGCCAGAAAAATCATCGCTACAATAGTCCACCTATAACGACCTACTTTTTGCTGTACTTCGGGCATAGACACCTCATTATTATCAAAAAGTTTATTTTAACATCTATATAAACGATTACTTAATCGATAAATAAAAATCGTAAATTTATTCATCTAATTCAATACTAATGTATATTTTTCTTATTTATAATAGAATAAGACTTAAACAATATAAAAATGTAATACTTGCTATCCCTTGCAAAAACGTTGCAACTGTATGGGATTTTAGACCTGTTTTAGTATCTATATTTGAGAATTGAGTTACTACCCAAAAGAAGCTGTCATTAAGATGCGAAACAGTCATTGCACCTGCCGAAATTGAAAGTACTAAAAGTGCTTTACCAATTTCAGAAGAAAAACCCATGCCATCCATCAATGGAGCTACAATTGCTGCTGTAGTTATTATAGCAACAGTGGATGAACCTTGAGCTGATTTTAATACAGCAGCGATAATAAACGGTAAAAAGATTCCGTACTGTGCACCGGCAAATAGACCATTAATAGTATCGCCGATATTTATCACTCTTAGTATATTTCCGAATGCACCGCCAGCACCTGTAATTAAAATTATGGTACCTGCATCTTTTAATGCGTCCGAAACCCATTTCAAACTTGTTTTACTATCTACACCACGAATCAAAAAGAATGCAAGAAAAACACCTATTAATAATGCAGTTACAGGATTCCCTGCAAAGACAAAAAAGCTTTTGAATCCACCACTGCCAAAAGGTAGTGCTGGAAGTTCACTGATTGATTTTAATGAAATTAGAAACAACGGAATTAGTAATGGAATAAACGAAAGAAATGGAGATGGAAGAGTTTGTTTAATCTCTGGGATAGACTCAAAATCTACAATTAAATCCTTACAATAATATTTTGCCCAAAAAAGACCAACCAATGCAGCAGGAATTGCAACAAGCAATCCAAATAAAATTACAAGACCTATATCTGCGTTCAATGTAGCAGCCGCAGCTAATGGTCCGGGTGTGGGTGGAACGAATACATGAGTTGCATATAATCCAGTGGATAATGCAACTGCTAGCGTAACTAATGATATACCTGTTTTTTTTGCAATAGCTTTATTAAGCGAGGCAAGAATCACAAAACCCGAATCGCAGAATACGGGAATAGAAACAATAAATCCTGTTATGCTCATTGCTAAAGGAGAATTTTTGTCCCCGATTTTGGAAAGGACAAAATTAGCAATAGACCTAGCACCACCGCTTTTTTCTAAGAAAGCACCAATGATAGTACCAAATGCAATTACGATTCCGATACCTGTAAGTATCCCTCCGAATCCTTCAGTCAATCCTTTTATTACTAAGGATGAGTCCATTCCGCTTGATAGACCCATAACTATCGCAGCAATTATCAAAGCAAGGAATGGGTGCAGATTAAACTTCGATACCGCCACAAGAATAAAAATTACTAAAAGTAATAGCAGTGCAATTGTTAGCATTATTTTTCTGTTCCATTAATAAAAAAATTTCCTTTTAAGAATCTACTATTTTCTATTTTTATTTTTTCGTCTAAGCTATTTGTCTCAAAATCATTTATTGTAATTCCCTCTACATCATCTAATATAATAGCCGGACGCATATCCTTCTCAATGATATTGAATCGGACATTATTCATTGTAATGTTTTTAGCATGTCTAATAAAAACGCCGTAAGCAGGCAGCGTTTCCCACATTGTACTTTCAGGATAATGGTCAATTAATTCATCTAGTTTTTTAGACGCATCATCTTCGTTTCCACCACCCGGATATTCTACATATATATTGCTTAATGTAACATTCTCAATATAATTATCAGGTACTCCTGTGATTGATGCCCCAATATTGGAAGCTAATTTAGTTGCAATTATATTACTTAGAAAAACATTTTTAAAAGTTGAAATACCTGGTTGTGGTGCATCAGGAGTGTATTTTCTTCCACGATTTCCAAGTCTCAAATAAAATGGAACTTGGACACCTTCGATAACAATATTTGAAATTGTAATATTTTCTAATGGACCTCCATCGACTGCTCCGAGAGTAATTCCGCTAATACCACCTGGTGTTCCATAAATTGTTGTTTTTACAGATGACGGTTTAATAACAATATTTGATACGGTTATATTTCTGAAACCACCTGTTGATTCTGTTCCTAATTTAAAAGCATTGCAATGTGAACTGACAACACAATTTGTAATTGTTATATTCTCAGATACATAAGGAGAAGTGCTTTTTATTGTAATCGCATCATCATCACTATCGCCGAAGCAATCAGACATTATAAAATTACTGCATCCATCAATATCAATCATATCATTATTAGGATTAGCATGATTAAAAACTGAAATGCCTTTTACCGTGACATCTTTACATCCAAGGTACTGCTGCATCCACATAGCCGAATTCTGAAGCCTTATTCCTTCAATTTTTATCTTACTACATTCGACGAATCTAATTATATAAGGGCGGTTTTTATATCGTTCAGGTTTCTCTTTTGTTGTTACCTTGAAAGATTCGCCTTGCCCATCAATTGTTCCTTCGCCTCGTATTGAAATATTTGAAACTCTTTCTGCATAGAAAATACTATACCTTAAAAATGAGTCGTTATACGATTTTAGTTGCGGAAGAAATTCTTTATAATCTTTTAATTGAGTGCTTCCGAGAAGGAGTGCACCATTCATTAAATAGATATCTGTATTGCTTTTTAGTTCTAATGAGCCGGTAAGATATATTCCTTTAGGGATAATAACGGTGCCGCCGTTTTCACTGCATTTATCAATAGCATTCTGAATAGCAATAGTATTTAATGTTACTCCATCTCCTTTAGCACCAAAGTCATCAATACTATGAAAAAACTTATCAACAGATTGTCCGAATACTATGGAAACTTGAAAAAAAAGAATAAATAATAATTTTTTCATACCTACTTACCGTTTAAATTAATTTTAACTGAATAAACCTGCGGTATTCCGGTTTTATCTGTACTGAATAAAATTCTATCACCATCAGGACTAAAGTGTGGATGAGGATGTGAAGGTTGTCCTTTCCAGCTCGAATCGTGTTTGAATAAACGTTCTGATTTTTCAATTTGACCATTTTGAATAGAAAAAAGCACAAGGACACTACCATCAAAAAGATCAGAAACCCAGTGGACGTTATCTTTGTACATTTGCGAATGAGCTGGTCCAACAGGAGCAGACATCATTATATTTTCGGAACCATCAGGGTTACAGAAACCTATAAATTGTTTCCCTTTATTTTTACCCCACGTATAACGAGCGGAATAACCGATTTTACTACCATCATAAAACCAAAATTCGTGTGTACGATGAAGTCCGGTTTCTTGAAGAGCAATTGGTTTTACTTCGCTCTCTTTAATATTAACCTGCCATATCCGTTGAGGTGTATCACCCTGAGTGCCGTTATCTTTATTGATTAAGTGCTGCCAACAAAAACTAACTAAATCCGGGTCAGTGGGCGAAGCCTGTAAATGTCCGATAACAAAACCGTATCCGGGTGTTATCTGAACTAATTCTTTTGAATCAAAGCCATACTTATAAATAAAAAAAGGACCAATTGATTTATTTGAATTATTCTCATAAATTTTTTCGGAAGAGAAGACAAACCATTTATCGTCAGATGTAACAGTAAACGAACTTATTGGAACATCAAATTTTTTTATTGCTTTAGTGTCGTATGTTTTAGTATCTATTGATTTTAATGTGTTATCATTTAGCATGTAATACAGTTTATTATACTGTGGCAGATGCCACACAGCTCCTTGGATACTATCTTCATCTGTTATCTGAGTTAATTCTCCCGTAGTAAATTCGAGAATAAAAAGATTTTTATTCCCCTCTCTTTCAGAAAAAATTATTGCATGGTTATTATCCATGAATGACTCTATATTAAAATAGAGATGCCAACTTTTAGCTGTGTTATTCGTCCACTGCGTAATTTCAAATCCCGTTTCAGAATCAGTCCAGGTTTTTCTTTCCGATGGAAATTTTTTCCCAACATTTGAAGCTTCAATCACGGAATTGAAAAATAGAATGATAAAAAATAATAAAAAGTATTTTTTCATTTTATTGCCCTTTGGATTAAAAAAAAGAATAACCTAAAAACACCAATCAGAAAATATAATAGAATAGTAATAATGAGAACAACATGAAGCTGTGAAATTAACTCGTACCAAGAAGCATCATAATTAATGATAGAATATACATTAACTAAATTCACGGCAATAAATAAAATCAACAGAATCCATAATTCGCGTATAAAAAATTTCCTTTCAATAATAATATCTTTCATAGATCACACCTTATATTTATCAGGTAGAGTGAGTTTCTCACCTGACTTAATTGCTTGTTCTGCTAACATTGTCCAAATAGAAGAATTGTATCCTTCAATCGAGAGTATCTCAGGGGCTTTACCTTTTCGAATATATTTTACAAATGCTTCGAGTTGGAGTTTGACTTCATCCATTTTATAATTTTCTGAAATAAAGTTACCCTTATATTGAACCGCAGTTTCAGGCACCCAGCTTGCACCTCCAATAGGGATAGTATCGAATACATCTTTTTCTATATCATTAATTAATTGAAGGATTGCCGGAGCTTGAGGAGGGTTTTCACTGAATATTTTATTTGTTTCTAATTCCATGCTTCCTTTATTACCCATTATTTGTTCTTCACAACCATAATGTTTATTGCTTGTAACAGAGTCATATATAAATTGAGTCCCATCGGGATAAGAAAATATCATTGCAATATTATCATAAACTTCTCTCCCATCTTTCCAAAAATTTATTGATCCAGTACCCATTACAGAAACGGGTGGCTCTTTCATTATCCAGTTAGCTACTTGAATTTGATGAGAAGCCAATTCAGTTAGTAATCCGGCTGAATATTCTTCGTAATGCCGCCAATTAATTTTTCTTTCTAATTCAGGCGAGGGAACGGGTCTTCTCCAATCATTATTCCGATGCCAGTAAGCTCTAATTTGTGTTACTTGTCCAATATCCCCGGCATGGATTTTCTTAACTGCATCCAAATAAACAGGGTTGAACATTCGTTGATGACCGACTTGTAAAATCTTACCCGATGAACGATGAGCATCATACATCAGTTTCGTATCGTCCATTGTACGAGCCATTGCTTTTTCGCAAAAGACATGCCTTCCGCTATTAAATGATTCAATCGTCATGTGAGCATGTTCGTGAAGTGGAGTAGCAATTATTATTGCGTCTATATTTTTTTCTTCTAATAGCTTTCGGTAATCAGTAAAGGTCTTTGCTTTCCCTTTTGTTAATTCTATGCCGGCTTTTAAGTTAGGCTCATAATCATCACATATAGCAACTAATTCAGCATTAATTATTGATGAAAATGATTCAATATGTTGAGTTAAAAGTTTTCCCCTGTCTCCCATTCCAATAAGAGCTAAACGAACCTTATCACTCGGTGATTTAGTATCGCTTTCGGCTAATACCTTAAGCCAAGGCATTGATGCTAATGCGGCGGCACTTCCGCCAATCAACGAAACCTTTTTTATAAATTCTCTTCGGTTAACTATAAATAAATCATTCATAAAATTCTTTTTCTACCACTCCATTTTTATCATTTACTGTAAGAAACTTCATACCCGGTTTCGATTTAATTATTTTTTCAATCTCATCTTTATCTAATAATATAATTCCGGTCGATAATAATTCTGCCTCTAAAGGTGAATCTGAATAAACTGCTGACAATTTTTTTTCTTTCAGTGGTTTATAAGAATCGGGATCGATAAGACTATTCTTATATTTTAACTTGCCGCTATCTCCATAATAGTAATTAGAAGAGATCGAAAGTGAAGCATCATTAATATTAAAAACATGTGATGGTTCTGATTGATTATTCAAATCAGGGATACTCACTTTCCAACAGTTACCATTTGGATGCTTCCCTTTTGTAAGTAACGAACTTCCACCGAAACTTATAAATGCCTCCTTAATTTCAAATTCATCTAAATACTTATTTATTCTTTGCAAAGCATAACCTTTTCCGATAGCACCAAAATCGATCCTCACCAATTCGTTCTCAAACCGGATTGACTTCTTTGCAGTATTAATAATAATATTTTTAAATCCAAGCTTATTGCCGAACTGATTATATCCACCTTGTTCTTCATTCAGTGATTCAATTATAGGACGAAGAGTGATATCAAACTTCCCTTTTGTTAAGGAATTATAATCTCTGCAATAAATTAGCAGATCATAAGTTTCTTCATCAAGCCAAAATTCATTTAAGTAAGCTGACTTATTTATTCTAAAAAGGAAACTATTCCTATCAAAATAACTGTATTTATTCTCAATTCTATTTAGTTCATTTTTAATAAGAGTAAAAATTCTCTCACCTAATTCATCATTACAAAAAGGGAACACAGCATTAAAGCGTGTTCCCATTGAGAAAATAGAATTATGATATATACTTTTCACTAATATTTAAACACTTTACCGTCAGCGAGTACTTCTTGATTATTCTTATCGTACTGAATGAATTTCTTTGTATGTAAAGCAGCAGTTGTCATAATATTTGCTACCGAATGATAATAACCGACTTCAACTGGACCGTGTGGAGTTTTTCTATCCCTAACAGATTCCATCCAATTAAGCATATGTGCTGATGTCATCGGATCAGAACCTGTATTAGCATCAGTAATTGCTTTTGGTGCATTTGCTGAAAGGTCAAGATCGACTAATCGATTTGATTTCATATTCATATCTTTTGCAAATTGTTCAATCAATCCACCATTAGCAGTTACTTTATTTGTATCAAGATTTAGCTCACCGCCATTAGAATAATAGATTTCTTTAACTCCACCAGCAGAATTAAACATTCTAGATGAATAAACTACCTGAAACCCTTTATTCAAATCATCATCCGGACCGTAATCGAATACAGCAGTCATAGCGTCAAAGTTTTTTCTACCATCATTCCACATATAAATTCCGCCATTAGCAGAAACCGAACGAGGGAAATTATAACCGCTGAACCAGTGGACGGTATCTATTTGATGCGACATCCATTGACCCGGTATACCTGATGAATAAGGCCAGAATAAACGATACTCAACATATTTTCTTGGGTCCCATTCTTCAAATGGTCTATTGAGTAAATAACGTTTCCAATCTACATCTGTTTGTTTAATAGTAGAAACTAAATCTGGTCTTCTCCATCTTCCGGGTTGATTAACATTCCATGACATTTCGACCATTTTAATATCGCCGAACTTGCCTGATTTAATGAATTCATTTGCAGCGTGATAATTTGAGCCGGATCTTCTTTGAGAGCCGATCTGCAAAATTATTCCCGAATCCTTAACTGCCTTAAGTGCATTTCTATTATCTTCCATTGTTTCAGCAAATGGTTTTTCTACATAAGCATCTTTCTTATTTTTTGCAGCTTCAATTGCATGCATCGCATGTTGAAAATCTGCAGTGGAAATTATTACAGCATCAATATCTTTATCATTATAAAGCTCATCATTATTAAGATATGTTACAACATCTTTATTGTATTTTGATTTAAAAAACTCCACGGCTTCATTTCTTCTTCTATTCCAAATATCAGATACACCCTTAATTTCAAAATTCAGCCGTTCTGAATATCCCATAAATGGAGGGACTAAAGAATTTTTAGCACGATCGGAAAAGCCGACGAGTCCAACTATAACTCTATCATTAGCACCAAGAATGCGGGAATAGCTTTTAGCAGATATTGGCATCGAAGCTGCTGCCACTAAACCAACTGTAGCGAAGGCACTTTTTTTAATGAAATCTCTTCTTGTTTCGCCCATTACATACTCCTATATAAAAAATTATAATTCATGTATTTTAATAGATCTAAACCAAACTTCATCGCCATGATCTTGAAGTAAAATATTTCCTTCGGAAAGTTCTCCAAAATTTGGCCAGTTCTTATATTTACTATATGCAACTAATGCTCTCCACATCTGATTGTTTCTTTCATATTCAACTGTTTTGAATCCGTTAAGCCAATGCTCTACATGATTCCCTTTAACAACAATTTTACCATTATTCCACATACCTACGCCATTAAATCTTTTAGCAACCGGGGGGATTAAATCATATAATGAAGCCGCTGTTCTATTTCCATTAACTCCTAATTTTGCATCGGGATGTTTTTCGTCATCTAAAATTTGGTATTCACAACCAATTGCCGAACCTTCACCTTTATTCATTCCCGGATCAACGAAATATTTTACTCCGCTATTAGCACCTTCTGTAATTAGGAATTCGAATTTTAGTTCAAAATCTTTGTATTTTTTAGTAGTAACAATATCACCGCCATTGGTTGCTTCTGCACCGGTAGATTTTAATACTTTAAGAATTCCATTATCAATCTTCCATCCTTTTGCAGGAAAATTATCTGCTTTAGCACTTTTCCAACCATCGGTTGTTCTTCCATCCCAAAGCAATTTCCAACCGTTTGATTTCTCTCTTTCAGTTAATGTATTTGAGATATAATTATATTGTGGAATCTCTTTTTTATCAGGAGTAAGATATTTATCTATATTTTCAGTCATTATACGCATATCCTTCCACATTACTTTAATTCCGTCTTTCGATTTATCCCCTTTAATATCATGAACTTGAAGAGCAATAAATCCGGTACTTGTGAGATCGTCTAAAATATTTGCAGTAGGGACACCATTCACCCATGAACGAATACTATTACCTTTCGCTTCAATTCTAAGTTTATTCCACTCATTTTGTTTCAAAGCTTTTTTACCTTTAGGATTTTCATCCATCGTATAGAGCCAGCCCCTTCTTGCTTCATCATAAATGCCGCCTGTCCAAGCTCTTTCGGATGGATCAAATTCTACTTGGTAACCATGGACACGATAGTTTTTATAATCAGCAAGACTTTCGCTTCTGATCTGGACGCCTGAGTTTAGTTGTGAGTCTACTTTAAAATCTAATTCAAGAATAAAATCTGAAAATTTTTCTTTCGTAGCTAAAAATGTATTTGGCGTGTTAAGTACTGCTTCACCTACTAAAACACCATCTTCCAGAGTATATTTTGCTTCACCATTAAGTCGTTCCCAATTAGAAAGATCTTTTCCATTAGTTAGAGATCGCCATTGCTGTGCAGAAGTAGTTATCGAAGCAATTAAAAAAATAATTAACAACAAGAAACTTGAATATTTCATTGACATACCTGCATTCTATTTATTAATAAGTTTTTGAATTTCTACTGAAGCAGATAAAACTGCCCCCAAACCTCGAGGGTCGCTTGGGGGAGTTTTTCTTGTTTGATAGAACTCAATATTATCTCCAATACCGGTACCTTGACAGATACCATTTACAGTTCCATCCACTTTAATTCTATTTGTGATCGCATTCCAACCTTTTATTGCAAAATCTTTATATGATTCGGGTAACCACTTATTATTGATGCCTCTAGCAATAGCCATTATAAACATAGAAGAAGCCGAAGTCTCTTCAAAAGTTTCTTTATTGTCCAACACTTGATTCCATAATCCACTTTCATTTTGATATTTTACTAAAGCATTTATATGATCCAAATAAATCTTCTTGACAGTTTTATAATCGTTATGCGATTCAGGAAGTATGGAGAGCGTTTCACTGATTGCCCATATAAGCCAACCATTCGCTCTGCCCCAATGAATAGGTGAATGTTGATTATTTTCCGAAAACCAACCATGATAATATAATCCGGTTTCTTTATCTCTTAATTTAGCTGAAAATATTTTTATCTGATTTGTCGCTTCATCAAAATATTTAGCATCATTAGTTAGATTTGCATATCTTAGTAAAAATGGCACACTCATAAATAAATCATCTGCCCAAATACTCATCTTTTTAGGTTCTGGTCTGCAAAATGTTCCGTCCTCTAATCTTACTTGCTTATTCATTATATAATCTGCGACATCATCGAGAATAAACCGAGAAGACTTATCAATACCTCTTAAATTGGCTTCTAGAATAGCTAGTGCCGGAGCACCAGTATCATCAAGCATCATTTTCCGATACAATCGATTATTAAAACCGGCTTTTTCATTTAGAACTTCATATTGATACTTGAAGTAATCATAATTTTGTGATGTAACGGAAATATTTTTTTTGATATATTCTAATAATTTAGAGTCTTTGGTTAAATCATATACATTAAACATCCCTAATAACATCTGACCATTTGCATAATGCCATTCAAAATATGAGTGAGATTGAAATGGAACATTTTCTTTAATTACGTCATTAAGAATTAAATTTGATTTAGAGAGTATCCAATTGTAATATTTATCTTGATAGAAATAATTTTGAGTGAAGGCCTTTTCCGGCGGCAGAATATTTTCAAAGGATTCATTTTGAAATCCAATAAGCAACCAATTAGAATTTGGCTTATCGTCTTTGAATAAAGATACTATGGAAAATGATGTTTCACTTTTTAATAGACCATCGTCATAAATTGGTGCTAAAGCTAGAATTGCACCTTCCTTATTATCCATCTTTATCAAAATATCATTTGCTCCTTTATTCAAGTGAGCAGTAAAATAATTCTTAAATTCATACATGCTATATGCAACATTAGAATAATTGAGTGAATCACCCACACCTGAAAATAATAATTCGTCGTTAATCCAAATTTTGAGGGCAGAACTTGAACTAACGCCGAATAAAACATCTTCCGTTTCTCCTGAAATAATTTCGCTAAAAGCATAAACTACATCAGCCGACTTATTAGGATAGTTTTGTTTGAAATTAATTATCTGAAGACCGGAGGATGGCTTTTGTATTTGAGTATAAAATTCGAATGAAGTATCATCAATTATTTTAGTAGCTACCCTTTTCCCAAAATCTATTGGAGATTGTGAATAAACTATTGAGTACCATAATAGAATTAAAATTATTTTTTTGATCATTAATAATACCTTTGAAAAAAAAATTAGGAGCCCTTATTTCAGACTCCTAATCGATATAAATAATTATTTAACCAACATCATTTTTTTCGATACTGAGAAATTTCCGGCATCTAATTTATAGATATAAATACCCGAAGAAACTGACATTCCGTTATCAGCTCTACCGTTCCATGTAGCCGTATAAAGACCGCTTTCTTGTAATTCATTTACAAGTGTAGCAACTTTTTGTCCTAACATGTTATAGATTGATAATTTTACAAAATCTTTAGTTGGTAATGCATACTTAATATTAGTTGTTGGGTTGAATGGATTAGGATAGTTTGTGAATAATTCATAACCCTCTGGTAATTGAGCTGCATTAGATTTTACACCAACAGGAATTCCAAAATATGTTAAAGCTCCAATCGGTTGATTAGATGTGCCCGCTGTAAATAAAACAGATGAAGAAGGATATCCAAAATTAAATGGCATTTGTGTTCCACCATATTCAGGAGAACCTCCACCTTTATTCATATCAGGTTTTTCAGTAACAGCTGCATCATAAAAATCAACCATTACGTATGCAGGTATAGGTGCTGCAGTTTCAAATTTGACAGATTCATTTAAGTTAGAGGCAGCGGTTCCATTTTCTGCTACAAATGCTAAAGCTACAGAATCCATAAATGCCTGTGCTACATACCCGGCAGGATAAGCACTAGATAATTCCGGACTTAAATAGAAATTATTATTCTTTATTTCAAGAATCTGTTTAATTCCTTGACTGGTATAATCTGTACCAAGCGGGCTTGTCTCGATTACTTCATTTGGAGTTAAATTAGTTGCTTCATTCCCTAAAAATCCACAGTTATAGAATATATTATTTGTAATATGTGCTTCAATAGCTTCACCTATTGTAACACCTCTTTGAGCAATATTAACAACCGTATTGTGATTAATTCTAACATAATTAATAATTCCACCGCCATCTCTAAGGATACGACTTGTGAGATTATAGAATGTATTATTTTCTAGGACTAAGGTATCGATAGCATTACCACGGTCATCAACACCGCGTCCATTATCTGCACTTTTCATTTCACCTATATTACTAATAATTGAATTGGTAATAAATATTTTGGTTTTTTTTGCATCTACTCTAATTGCTGACTGTTGATCTCTATCTAACTGGCAATCTTTGACTACTAAGGTGATTCCGTCTGAACTCATTCTGATTATGTTTGTTAATAATTTGCTTTGTTCATCAAGATTAGTAATATAAACACCCTCCAAAGTTAAATTACCCTTAATCTGGAATGGTCTATTAGAAACACCACCTGAAATTACACCAGGACGGATTACAGGTTTTTGGAAACCACCTTCTTCAGCTTTGATATGTAAATGGTAACCAGAATTTGTGATGGCGGCAGTTAGTAGATAATACCCATCTTTTTCTAGTTCATAAATTGTGTTAGGGTCTACTCTTGAACCTGTGGTGGTGGTATCACCAGCAATAGCATCATTTAGGGTACCGACACCTGAAGAAACTCTTACAACACGCTGTGCTTCAATATTGGAAACAGCGGTAAATAGAAAGAATACAAATGTGAAAATTAATATTGATAGTACTCTTTGTTTCATAATAACCTCTTTTTTTAGTGATAGCTATGTTAAATTATAAATCAAACTTTATACCTAAATCGGCAGACCATCCAAAATATTCTTCTTTAGTTGGATAGGATTCCAATCCGAGATATGACCCTTCCGGCAAATTAGTAAAATTATTCAAATTAAATTGTAGTGCAAGATTAGGAAGCAATTTATATTGAGCTGCAAAATCCCATCTAACGAATGCATCAGAGTAACCGTCAAGTTCTTCTCTTTGACCTATCACTTGTAATGCTGAACCTTGATAGATTAAAGAAATACGACCGGAGAAATCCCCCTTCTCATACCCGAGCGTTAAATTAGCAATATGTTCAGCTTGCCCCGGCATTCTTGCTTCTCTAACGGTATCGATGAAAGTAAAATTAAATGGAGGTCGCGGATTTCTTGGTCCAGCAACTAAATATGGGAAATGTGTTTTCGAATGAATATAAGAATAGTTTGCATAGATAACAATTCCATCAAATGGTTCAGGAAGGAATCTTAAATTTGTCTGTACTTCTATCTCTAAACCTTTTACTTCGGTATCGTATTTAGAATTTTCTGGAGAAACAAGTGTATAACCTAATGTTGGCCCAGGCGTTGTAATACGACTTGTTCTTAGATAGTCTATATCTTTTAGTTTCTTGTAATATCCTCCAATACCAACAAGACCGAAATTACCATAGAAAGTAAGATAGGCGTCATAGTTCCATACTTTTGTGTGCTTCAAATATGGCTCACCTCTTTCTACGGAACTTTCGAAAGAAAGAACTCTTTCCCAAGGGACTAGATTGAAATAATCAGGACGCGAAAGTGTTTTTGTAAAAGCTAAACGAAGATCCATCCAATTAGTAAAATTGTATTTAATATGAACCATTGGAAGAAATTCACTATATCCAACAGTGCCAACTGTATCTTTAGAATCAACTAATTGAATAACTCCATCTTCATCCATTTTTGACTGTCCAAATTTACTCGTGTATGAAGTTACAGTTCTTTCAAATCTAAAACCGGGAAGAATCATTAAATCTTTTCCGATATTAATTTCCGACATAACGTAACCTGCATAAACAGATTCACCCGCTTCATAATCTTCCAAATCGAAGGCATTATTATCTCGATAACTACTCCAATATTTATTTTTGAAAGCTTCTAATTTATCTTTATCTAAAGGGCTAGCAGGACCGAAATTGTATTGTCCATTTAAGAAATCATCAATTGTATATGAATCATCAAAAAAATTGCTGATCTTAATTTTACCTTCACGAGTAGTAGCAAAATTAGTTGGGTCAGCCTTACCAATATCATCAATTGTAAAAGCTAGTGTCATGATTTGACCTTTATCCATAGACCTACTTTTATCACGAATTTTTCCACCGAATTTAAATTCACCTCTTATATCATCTAATAAAGTATAAGGTAGTTTAAAATCAACCTGTCCGGTGAAATCTCTATCTTTTGATTTTTCAGAATCAATGAAATCTTGCTTAAATACGGTCTCTTCAAGATTATTTTTGGCACCAAGAGGAATTAGTTGAGGTCCCTTATTTGTTACTAATGTGGGTAAATAAGCACCAACTTCTCTAAATTGTGAATCATGAGAGAAAGGCATATCATTTCCTGAAAAAGAATATGATGCTTGGAAAGTAGAAATAATAGGACCAAAATTATACTTGCCGCTAAGAGAATTAGTAAATAGATCGATATTAATTTCTCTGTTTCTTAGCCAATACTCTACATAGGCTGCATCAACACGATATCTTTTTCTTCTTCTCACTTCATCTCTATTAGTTCTTCCATAAAGAGAACTTAATAATAGTTCACCATTTTCAAATTCATAATCCATAACTAAGCTTGCACCAAATCGGTCTCTAATTTCAACACGATCACCCAGATTAACATTCTCAACGGTTATTTTAGAACCAATGGCATTTTTTGATTCACTATCAAATAAATAGCTAGCATCAAGGATATCACTTCCTCTATTTGCTCTCTGAATATTACCTGTTACCAAAACTCCTAATTTTTTATCAAGGAATCTATTACTTACAGCAAAGTTTCCTCTATAATTATCATAAGCTTTATCTTGATTTATATATCCGCCTTGAAGTTTAATACTGCTCTTCCATCCTTCATCAGCTTTCTTAATTTGGAAGTTTACTGTCCCACCAACTGCATCAGCATCTAAATCAGGAGTTAGAGCTTTGAAAACTTCAATACCTGCAAGCATATCAGAAGAGATCATACTTAGATCAACTGAACGATTTTGAGCATCTGTGGAGGGTATTCTTTGACCATTTACGGTAACAGAATTGAATTTAGGAGCGAGACCTCTAACAACCAGCTTAGTTCCCTCGCCTGCATCTCTTTGTATAGATATACCGGGAAGTCTTCCAACTGATTCAGCAGCATTTTGATCAGGTAATTCTTCAATTCTATCTTTGGAAACTACATTCACAATTTTATTAGAACTTAATTGTTGATTAATAGCTGCCGCCTGTCCTTGTAATTGAGCAGTAACTATAACTTCCTGTCCGGCGATAGCTTCAAGTTCCAATTTGGTATCAACTTTTGTTGTCTTACCGGAGAGGATTACAACTTTAATGCTATCAGGACGATAACCAAGATATTTGAAAATAATAATTTGATTACCAACTGGTACTCGGGAGAGACGATACTTCCCTTCCATGTCAGTAGTAGTACCTATTGAAGTCCCTGCAACTATAATGTTAGTGCCCCATAAAGGAGAACCATCAGCGCCATCTGTAATCTTACCGGTAACTTCACCGGATTGCGCAAAGCATATTGAAGTACCTATGATTAATATTAATAGGGTAAATCGAAAGAAACTGAATTTCATCTAACCTCCTATTGTGCTTCTCTTTTCTAAAAATTGAAGTTTATCAAACTACGCTTAAAGCATTACTTAAACGTTAATTAAATTGGTTAATTTATTATCAAGTGTCAAGTCAATTCGTAAGTATTTGAATTAAATTTTTGTTTTAATCTTTGATGATTTTTATTACTGTTTCTTTTTTAGCCGGAATTGTAAGAGGTATTTCCTCTCCTCTTTTAGTAATAAAAATTGAACCTGCTTCTTTTTGATCTATAATAACTTTATAGTTACCACTTTCTAATAACCAAGGTCGCACAATAAATTCCTTATCGCTATCCCCTGCATAATAAGTAGTAATTATCAAATTATCATTGTCAAATTTTTCTAAAACGATAGCTAAATTATTATCAGTGTTCTTCCAGCTCGCAGCATAGAAAGGAGAGCCGCCTTCGGGAGAGCCATCACCTGATATCATTGCTCTTAATTCGCTTGTCCCAGGAATCCTAACCCTATCTGTATGCATTACCATATCAGTTCTCAATGGAGTATTATATCTAAGAACATTTAATAACTCATTCAATCCGTTTTCAAGGATTTTCTTTTCACCAGTCATCAAATAACGAACATAGTAAGAAGCATATTTAGAAATAATTGAATCATATTTTATATTACCTTTTAGAAGTCGCCATATTTGAACAGAGTTCCAAAATCCTTCTTCGTTCATTAAGTTCTGTGCAGCCCATTCTTCAGAACCTTCTAAAAATTTTCCAGCTTTTAAGTCGACTTTCTTCTTTAGTAATTTATCTATTAATTCTAAAGAGTATTCAAGAGGGAGGAGAAGAGAATCCTTTTTTGTAAGAGTATATGTAAAAACAAGATTATCTAAAATTTTACTTCCGGAGCTATGAGACCAATCATAATAACTCCACATCATATTTGCCTTATACCAATTAGGCTCATCGCCATTTATTGATTCATCATAATATCTTACTGATGGTGGTATAATTCCGACTGGTTTACCCTTATCAGATTTCAGTGATGCACTTAACCATGCTTCAGACCATTCTTCCAATAAAGAAATATATTTAGAATCTTGAGTTGCCCAGGCAAGAAAACGCAATGGTTTTAATGCTCTTGCATTATAATCTACATCTCTATTTCGAGGAGGACGTTCATCTAACTCAGTAGAACTATACCAACTCGACTTAAAAAAGCGATGATTGAACTTATTTTTTACCGACCATAAATTTTTAAAGTGTTCCGCTGTATATTCTAATCTCTGGAGATATATATTTGAGGTATCGATTATAATTAGTTCCGGCGTAGAATCGGCAATAAATTCAGCTGAATGTTCCACGTCAAGAATATTTTTTGAATATCCTTTATAGACACCGGGACTATTCCAAATTGCATTTGCTAATTTCGTCCAACCTGTAATTACATTTTTGTTTCCGTAAAAAAGTAATGGAGACCATTCACGGAGAAGTTCTACATCATCATCTATCTTACCGCCAAATTCACCATTGGGAGCTTGCTTTTTTGTAATCCACCATTCAGCTCCATCTCTGACTCTGCAAATAGCTTCAAGCTGAAGTGCTGCCCATTTGGGAATATTTGTATCCTTTGAATAAACACTACATTCAGATGGAGAATAAATCGATTCACCATTAAGCATTCTTAGTTTTTCATCATCCGGATATGATTTGAGAAGTTCTGAAATATCTCTTAAACCAATTTGTCTTTGGTAATCTCCGCCCCTTTCTAATACTAAGTCATAACAAGTTTTTCCTCTTAGCCATAATGCTCTTTCACGAAGTAAATTATCTCCACTAGCGGAGTTCTCAATTTGTGAATCAGCAAGAAAAAGCACTTGGTGCATTCTATCAAAAATGGAATAACCAGTTAAGTCTTTTATCCATTCCCATCCCTGCTGGCTATGAAACCGTTCTGCCTCGCTAAGGAGCGAAACCTGAATATACCAATAAAGATAATATGGATCATTCTTATCAAATTTAAGACGGTTTTGTAAAACCAACCGTAAGTCATTGAGTTCGAGATTAGAATTGAACTGACCTGCTAATTTAATTTTTGGGCTGATGGGTCTTGAGGATTCCCTCTCTTTTAAGTCTTTTGGGAATATTGCAATTCCTAATAATCTAACTGAATCTATTCCTCCTATCCAGTCTAGTTCATTTGTTTTTCCGGTCGAACTGAAATGGGTATTGATTACACAGTACTGGGCAACAGGTCGTAACCCTCCTTCTTCATCTCCCTTTAATTTATGTTGAACTATATTTTTATTAATCCCATCTACAAAAAATTGAGAAGTGCCTTCTTTATCAATTGCTACTTCCATCCAATAAATTAAATTATAATTCCCCTTTGGAAGATCAATCTTGAATTTGATTTCTTTATCTGCAATTCCGTCATAAGTGAGTTCATCTCTTACCGAACGTGAAAGAAGGATATCCCTTTTGAATTGAGATGAATATTCTTTTTCCCAACCATAATTGTTTTTGGCTGAATAGATATCGTTTCCGGTTAATGTTTTAGAAAAATTAAATAATTCTGAACTACCTGAACCGATATCAAAGAAATATGTACTTTCTTGAGCCGTAATATTTATGCAGCCAAATAATAGGATAATTAAAAAATATTTTTTCACATTAATACCAAAGAAATTATTTATAATTAATTTTATTAGCTGAATCAAAATCAAGAAACATCTTAGCCTTCTTATGAGTTCTAAGTATAGTAGCCGGGCATGAAGTTGATATTTCACCTTCTAGGGTATCTTTGACTGCATCTGATTTTCTTATTCCTGGCACTACTACTGATAAATAATCAGCAGATAATAATGCAGGGATTGTAAGTGTGATTGCATTATTGGGAACGTCTTCGATAGACTTAAAACAGCCATCAAATACCTGCTGAACTTTACATTTCTCTTCGAGTTCCACTGTCTTCACCCATTTAGGATCATTAAAATTTGCAACCGGCGGATCGTTAAATGCAATATGCCCGTTTTCGCCAATACCCATAAATACGATATCAATGGGAGCTTCTTTCAATAATTTTTCATATTCAACACAAACTTCATCAGCATTTTTTTGAAAAGTATCGACATAACTTACCGAGGCGAATGGCTTTTTGCTGAATATTTTGTTCTTCAGCCAATTTGCAAAAGACTGTGGTGAATCAGGAGATATTCCGGAATATTCATCCATATGAAAAGCGTGAATTCTATTCCACTCAATATCGTCTCTTAATAAAATATTTTCTAAAAATTCATTTTGCGATGGAGCAGCAGCAAAAACAACTCTCAGAGTTTCTTTTTCTGATAATACTTTTTTAATTATCTCAACTGAATAATCTGCCGCTGCTTTACCCATTTCACTTCTAGTTGGATAAATATCTACTTCTAATTTGTCTTTAATTAACTTGTGCATAAAATTTCCCACTAATTTAGTTCAAATAAATTGTATAGCGATTTTTGCTATTTCTAACTTTTATTTCTGGAAGACGAAATGAAAAAGCCCATTCTCCCTTTGTCTGATAATTTTTTATTAACAAATTGTTTTTACCCTTAATTAATGGGATGCTTATTTTATTTCCATCAGGAATAAATGAACCTCCCCCATTTACAGTTGCAACTTTGTCCCCATTAATAAATATCTCACACATTTCATCTGTACCAACCAAAGCATTGACTGAAACTACAGTATCAGAAAAAATATTTGCGAAGCTATAAACAACTCCCTTATCATCTTTAGTATTAAATATTTTTGAAATATCGACCACATCAGGATAATCTGAAACTAATCTTCTCCAACGATATTTTACTGAATCGATATAAAATTCCTGAGTTACTTTCGGGTCAGCAGTTTTCTCACCACCCATACCTTCTAAAAGATCACCGTTAAAATCAGATAGATTATAAATTGGATCTATTATCATCCATTCACGGAAATATTTTCCCGGTAACTCCGAGATATTTAATGATGTATTTTGCAATGGATTTATTGTTCTATCAGTATCAAACATTTTGAGAGAAGTATATAAATCATTTTTTATTCTTTCATAATCCAAGGATTCATTTTCATATTTGTTGGTAATTCTACTCAGAGCATACGTATGATTTTCGATTAACCATAAATAAGAAAAACTATCGATTATCTTATTCTGACGTTCTATAATTCTATTAATTAAAGAAACTCCTTCAACCATTTTCTCTCTTGCCTCAAATGGTTCAGTGAAAACAATTTTTAAAGCATCTTTATAATTTGCCGCAATTTTTATTAAGTCGATTCTTTTATTTGCTTCGGAAAGGTAAATATCGATTACAAATTGCAAATAAGCTTTTAAATCATAATCCGAGTTAAGTTTGATTTTATTCAACTCCATTTGGGCTTCATCTATAACTGAAAGTACAGAATCTAAATCAATTTTTGAAATTTTTAATGATTCTCCTTTTTGCGGTACTAACTTATTCCATAATATTTTATCTGTCATTCCATCGGTAAGTTCAAATTTTTCTAGTTCATTTAGTTTATGAATTGTAGTAGTATATGAATCATTTGAAGCTCCAAGCACACCACGATTAAATCGGAAATCATATTCATCAATGTTTTTATGTGTACAATTCCAACTTTGCTCTGCTCCATAAGCCACACCATACCAATCATTATTAAATAACGCAGTACCTGCATCATCCCAAATACAATTAAGAACACCAAGAGCATTATTCGCTAATCCGTCTCGTGTAAAATTATTGATATTAGTAATTGTTCTACCGAATTGAGGAAGAATTTTATTTGAGTTAAGTACTCCGGGACAAACAATAAATTCCAATCCTGCATTTTTTATCGGAACAATTAATTTCAAAAAATCATCTTGTGGATCATAATTCCAAGTACCTATTAAAATATCTTTTGGAATGCGTTCAAGTAATTCCGGATGTTCAAGAAGAATATCCCCCCACATCGACATTCTAGTATTCTTCTTTTTAAGTATATCATAGAGACGCATAATATGACGATAATAAACTTCTGCATAACCAAGACTATCGACTAATTTTTTAGATTCTTCTTTACCAAGATCGAATGTTTCATCGAGACCAACACTAAAAAACAATTTACTAAATTCAGGTATCATCTCTGTATATATATCATTTAGGAAAACGTAACTCTCTTCTTTAACCGGAGATATGAGAGTTCCGCTTTCTCCGAGATGAGCATATTCAGGAATTGATAATATTTTTTCAAAATGACCGAATGACTGGAAGCTACCTACTAATTCAATATTGTAAAGATTTGCATATTCCGTAATTTCTTTCCACTCTTCTATTGTATAAGAGCCATCATCGGGTGCTATCTTGGGATGCTTTTTTGTTTTGACTACATGCTCAACATAATGTATCATAAAATTCAATTTCAATTCAGAAAACTTTCTTATCTGGGACTTCATATAATCCATAGTCGGAATAGGTCCACGGCTTATATCATCCATAATCCCTCGAAGTTTGAAAGAAGGATAATCTTTAATTTCTATACCTTGTAAATAATTATCAACTGAACCATTTATTAATTGCTTTAATGATTGGATTCCATAAAAAAGTCCTTTAGGGTCATTTGAAGATATAATTATCAAATCGCTTTTAATGAGCAATTGATATCCTTCCGGCGAAATTGAATTATCAATTTTCATCCCTGCGCTTGTACATAATTTTTCAAAAGTAGGATTAAGGGATGGAATTCCGATATGAATAATTTTTTCTAATTTCGCCTTTTGTTTTATTTCTAAGTTCCCGGTTTTGAGTTTTTCGATTAAATCTTTGGTTATATTTAAAAGCGGTTCATTATCTTCGATATATAGATTAACAGCTATCGGTTTATCATTCAATACAAATCTAGAATCGGTATAATTATATTGCTGGGGTTCAGGTACAATAGGAACGACACCTTGAGCTTTAATAATTATTAAAGTAAAAAAGAAGGCAATTACAAAAGATTTCATTTTGCGAACCATTTATTTTCTAAAAAATTAGCTGAATTTATATATGCCTCATCTAAGTTCTGCACACCCGATTCATCTCCTCCAATATCTAATCCAAAATAACCATCGAAATCAATTGCCTTAAGAGCTGAGAAAAAGTTATCCCAATTAATTTTCCCTTTCCCTGCTTCGAGATGTTCAACCTTATTTCCGCAGTTATCTGAAAAATGTATATAATCAATATGCCCTTTTAATTTGTATAAGGATAAAGGAAGGTTTTCTTTTATAGCAAATAAATTTGCCGTATCGAAATTAAAACGTAGGTTTTCCCTTCCAACAGAATTATAAAAATGAAGAAAGCTATCGGCAGAATTTATTAATACACCACTTGCTGGATGAAGTTGATAAGTTAAATCATAATTTGCTGCTATATCACACAAATTCTGAAATGTAGAAACAAGCATTTCATAATACGATTCCCAATTAAAATTATCAGGAAGGAACGCAGATTGTAAAGATTCTTCTTCATAATGTCTAATAACCGGAATTTCATCAGGGAATTGATAAGGAGGAATAGGTGAATTATCTAAGACCCCCTTTGACTCAATAATCGCAGCAGTTTCGCAACCTTTCTTGAATAATTCGATATTTTTATTTCTTTCTTTTTCATCGGATGAAGAAAGACCCGGAAGCACGACACAAAAATATGGTAGCGTTAATTGTTTTTCCTCTAATGAATTTTTGATTTTATATCTAAGGTCATAGACTTTCGTTAAATGTTCTTCCCTGATGCCTTCAAGTTCGATTGTTGTAAAACCAAGAGAAGTCATCTCTTCAATATAGTTGAGCGTATCTTCTGCGGGAGGAGGATAACCATATTTTGTAATAGAATATAGGTAAGTACATACTATTTTTGAATTAAAATTTTTCATAGAGTTTCTATAATCCCAACGGCTCCAATATAAGCCATATAAACTGTAAATAGAGTAATTAAGCTAATACCAATATTTGTTGTAAGAGAAATTTTATTCTTGCCCATTAATTCTTCCTTATTCAATAAATACTGCATAAAGATTAGGATTAGTGGAGTTGCAATTAAAGCTAATGCCTGGGACATAATCATAATAGATACCGGTCTTCCGCCAAAGATCGGAACGAACATTCCAAGTGCTGCATAAAAAATAACTATTCCCCTATTTCTCCATTTGTTTAGGTCTAATTTTTCTTGATTATAATCTGAAAGCAGGAGTGGCACTAAAATATAATGTGGGAATAGAGATGAAAGACCTGCCGCAATTATGCCTGTAACAAAAATTGTAATCGCGAATCTACCTGCAAGCGGCTCTAAAGTTTTTACCATATCAACTGCGTTTTCAACATGTATTCCTAGCGGATAAAGTGTTCCGGCAGCGGCTGCCATTATTGAAATACTAAGAACAAACATAAGACTTATAGAAAGAAGTGCGTCTTTCCTTTCCGTAGCTCTATCCTTCAAAGTCCATCCCTTTTGTTTAATAGTAGCAGAGCGAGTAATAAATAATATTCCACCCATTGTAGTACCAATCATACCTGCCACAACTAATCCGGCATTGTTATCAGTAGGTATATTTGGCATCAAACCTTTTAATACTGCACTTGCATCGGGAATAACCATAAAAGTAGTTAGCACAAAACATGTACCCATAATACCAACAAGGACTGCTAATATAACTTCAATCTTAGTATAGTAACCTGTGAATAAGAAATAGACTAAGAGAATAGCAAAAAAGAGTGCTATGGGAAGCATACCGATTCCACCACCGGATGATGTAATCGGCTTTGTCCATTCATTTGTTACTTCACTTAAAACAGCCATTACTCCGATACTCGAAATCATTTCTGATATAATCAGAGTTCCAAGAACAAAATAAGCCGCACCTTTTCCTATATGCTTTTTAAAACTAAATAGTACCGTTTCACCTGTAACCAATGTAAAACTACTAAAGACAACAATTAAAAAATAGGTAAAGAGACATGAAAGGAATACAGCCCAAGTAAGCATCATACCATGCGAAGCACCGGCTGATGCCATTGTTGTAACGCTTCCCGTACCTATATTATATCCGACAAGAAACAATCCCGGACCAAATGCGGCGGCTAAAAGCAAAATTTTCTTATAGATCTTTTTCATGATTATTTCTCATTAGAAGGATATTTGTAATTCAAATAGTCTGCTAAAAAGCGCATACCAAATGCTGTCCCAACATCTCTTTGGGTTAACCATACTTTACCCGATTTTCTTCTTGTACGAGTATCAATTACTGCACCGCGTAGATTAGGATCAGGGTGTTCGACAGAAAATTGATTTTTAATAATCCAACCTACCGATTTTTCTACATTAGGGATAAATTCAGAACCGACACCATATTTGATTAATTGTATCCATAGAAGCCCAGCGAATGCAGTGGCAGAACCTGTAATAGAATTCTCATTATACCTTCCATCGATAAAATTCACATAATAGATAGTACCATCGTTCTTTTGAGCCTTCGCAAACATTACTAAAGTTTTTTTAGCTACATCGAGATATCTCGTGTCTTTTGTAAGCTCATAACCCTTTATCAACGATTCTGCATACCATAAATTAAATCGAGGATGATAACTTCCAGATTCTTTATCATTAGGCATAAAATCCATCCAAAGTCCTTCAGGTCCTTGTTTCTCTACAAGACTTTCACACAGATCAATAAATATCTTTTTATATTTTTCATTCTTCGTAAATTTATACATATCAAGGAAAAGGTAACCTTCATTATTTGGTCTTGCAACATCAAAAAGCGTTTGTACTCTTTTATCCTTCCAGAAAGGACTGTTTTGTTTCATTACTTCGCCTGTAACCGGATCAACATTATCATAAAATATTTTATATTCAGGTACGTACATATTATTAAGCATCCATTCGCCTGCACGAGTTGCGACTTCGGCATATTTATTATCTTTAGATACTCTAGCTAATTCAAAGATACCATTAGTACCATCTGAAACAGTTGCGAATACAATATTTTCAATACCATCTCCATGAATGGCTTTAAGCATACCATTCAATTTGGGATTATCTTTTATTTCAAGAGAGCACCACCAATCGCCTGCTCTTTTTGCTTGCTCAAGATAGTATTCGTTATTTGTTATCTTGTATGCTTCAACTAATCCATAAATTAATTGCCCTGTATGCCATGGCGGTTCGTAGAAATACCACTTACCTTCAATTAGATTATAATCGCAGCGTGATTTTCCATCTTCATCAAGAAGTACTTCTGTGGCATTATATGCCGCATCTTTAAGTGCTTGTATGATCTCTTCTTTTTTATTTAATTCTGTTTGAGGATAAATATAATTCGTTGCGAGGATGATGAGGATAATTGTTAAAACACATTTTTTCATTTTATAGTATTCCTTGTAATTTTTTCTAATTCGATAAAAGAAAAAATAAATAAAATATTAACTGTGATTTGATTTAACGTTTACTTAATGCTTTATCTAACATAGACATTTTATTTTTAAAAAGGAATACTAAAAGAAATAATAAAAAAATCTTTTTTAAAGGCGGGGAATAAAATATGAGGACTTTTAATAGAAAAGAGTCCACAAGAGATAAAAGAAACTTTTTGCAAGTAGAATTAGGAATTTGTAACGTAAAGATTTTCGCAATCATAATATAGTAATTGAAATCGAAGACTTAATAATTACTTATTCTTACAATCTTCCATATACTTTATCAATAACGAGATTTGTTCTTGCTCCGCTTTCACCGGTGCTCGGAGAAGGTTCGCCTCCTAATAATTCTTTAACAACGGAATCGATTAAATGAAAATGAACACTTTCGGGAAATGGTTCAGAATATTTTTTGATACCATTTTTATTTTCTAAAATTATTTCATCAGTTGTGAAAGATGAAAAAGTTATAGTGCCTTCTGTTCCTGAAATTTTGAACAAATCTTTTTCCTGAGAAGTGTGTGCTGCAAAATCCCATACCCCAGTTATTACAACGCCAGAATCAGTAATAAATCGTCCGGATACATAATCATCAGCAGGATACAAACCGGAATAGTTTTTTACAGAAGCAGAAACATCTTTTATTTCACCAAAATAATAATCAACTAAATCAAGTTGATGAGAACCCATATCCATAAAGTATCCGCCACCTGAATATTCTGGCTTAACACGCCATGGGAGATTTTCTTTTTGTAAATCTTGTTGGTGAGGTGGAGAAATTAATTCAATCAATATATGTTTAATTTCGCCAATTGATTTCGCTTCAATTAATTCTTTTACTTTGATAAATTTTGGTAGTCGCCTTCTATAATATGCAGGAAATAATTTTACATCATTTTTCTTACAAACATCAATCATTTCTAAACACTCCGAATAATCTAGAGCCATCGGTTTTTCTACATAAACGTGTTTACCTGCTTCGGCTACTAACTTAGTATAGTATAAGTGACTATCAGGAGGAGTTGCTATATAAATTGCATTGATCTCATTGATCTTTAATAGGTCATCAATTTTATCTGTATAAAAATCTATTTTATGTCTTTCGGCATAATCTTTTACTTTCGAATATGTTCTGGACATAACAGCAATAAGTTCCGAATTATCTACTTTATTAAAAGCGGGACCGCTTTTTCTTTCAGTTACATCACCGCAACCGATCATGCCCCATTTAATCATGATTTTTTCCATTTCCAATACAAGTCCCGCGTAAGATTAAATCTGTATCAATTATTTTTTTAATTGGAGTAAAACCTTCATCTCTCTTCTCAATATTTTCTAATAAAATAGTCATAGCCTCTAAAGCAATTATATCCGTGGGTTGATCAACGCAACTTAATGGTGGAGAAAGAAATTTTTGCACTTTAGCATTTCCAAAACAGATTACATCTAGATCGTTTGGAATTTTTAGACCGACTTCTGAAGCTGCCATATAAACGCCCAGAGCAACCGGATATGAAACAGTAAAAATAAGATCGGGGAGATTTTTTGCTTTATAAAGTTTCATAAAACTTTCATAGCCATAATTTTCTCCGAAACCACCTTCAATTACCCAATCAGGATTTATCTCTACTTTGTATTTATTCATCGCTTCTTTAAAACCATTCATCCTATTCCGTCCAATATTGATATCTGTATAACCGGCGAAATGTCCAATTTTTCTATAACCAATTTTGATCGCATGTTCAATAGCTTTGAATGCACCTAACTTATCATTTATAAGTACTGCATTTACATTTTGGATTTCTGGTACACGATCAATAAAAACTAATGGAACTCCTCTTTTTCTCACGGTTTCAAAAATCTCTAAATCTTTTGTCTCTTGAGTTATAGAGATTATAATTCCATCGACTTTCATAGCCATAAGAGTTTGAATATGTTTTTTTTCTCTTTCGGCTTTTTCTTCTGATACCATAAGAATAATTTCATAATTGTTTGCGAATGCGATATCATAAATATTTTCAATTATAGAGCCAAAAAAGAAGTGAGCAATTTTTGGGACAACAACACCAATAGTATTAGAATGACGTGCCGAAAGATTACGTGCCATAATATTTGGCGTGTAACCCAATTCTTCCGCAATCCTTTTTATCTCTTTTGTTGTACCTATTGAAATATCTGGATGATTTCTAAGAGCTTTAGAAACTGTAACTGTCGAAACATTTAATTTTTTTGCTATATCGTTAAGTGTTATTGCTTTATCTCTCATTTTCCTCACCTGAATTGGACATTACTTTAAGGTTTACTTTAGTAATCTAAAATTTCATTTTTTTGAACTAAATGTCAAGAAAGAAATAATAAATGAATCTAATTTCTAAAATCTTTATATTAATGAATAAGATAATCAAGTATCTTTTTTATCACTTTGGAGCGTAGATGGAAAAGCTTCTTATAATTGATGATAGTATCCCCTTCCTTAAGGACATCTCTCTTTTACTTCAAAAAAAATACAAAGTTACTGCAGCAATTAATGGTAGAGAAGGGATAGAACAGATAAAGAAAGGCAATTTTACTGCTATACTATTAGACATTAAAATGCCGGATATGACTGGGCTGGATGTTCTTAATGCTTTAAATGCTCAGAAGATAAAGTATCCGCCTATTATTATTGTATCAGATTCAGGTGAGATTGAAACAGTAGTGAATTCTATTCGCCTAGGTGCTTATGATTATATTCAAAAAGATTTTAATATCGAAATCCTAAGTCAGAAAATAAGAAACGCACTCGAGAGAAATGACCTTAATAATAAAGTAGATTATCTAAACCAAGTTATTTCAACTCAGCAAAACAGTTTTGTTTTTAGATCTGAACAGATGAATAAGATAAATGAATTAATCGATAAATATTCGAAGATTGATTGCGATATTTTACTAAAGGGAGAATCAGGAGTTGGAAAAGATTTAATAGCCTACGAGATATTCAGAAGGAGTAATATAAAGAACAAAATTTTTATTCCTATTCCCCTTTCGAGTATTAATGAACAGCTTTTAGAATCAGAACTTTTTGGTTATGAAAAAGGTGCATTCACGGGTGCTGATAAAACTGTAATTGGAAAATTTCAAACTGCAGATAATGGCACTATTTATTTGCCGGAAATTTCTTCAATCAGTGAAGCAATCCAACTAAAACTATTACAATTTTTTCAATACAAGACTATTAATAAAGTCGGCTCTTCAGGTGATGAACAAAAATTAAACTTAAGAATAATTTCTGCTACAAATGAAAATTTGGAGGAAAAAGTAAAACACTCCAAGATGCGTTCTGATTTTTATTATCGAATCGGAACAATTGTTATTGATATACCACCCTTACGCGAAAGAAAGGAAGATATAGAACCTTTATCAAAATATTTTATCGCAAAACACTCTGAACGATTACTAAATAGAAATCTCGATTTAGAAAACCAAACTATTAAATTTCTAGAATCGCAAAATTGGTTTGGCAACGTAAGGGAATTGGAAAATTTCCTAATCAAAACTATTGTCCAGGTTAATGAAAATTCAAATATCATTTCTCTCAGCGATGTATCGAGTAATTCAAATACATACAAGAAATTGAATTTTACTTACTATGATAGTTTTAATTATGATGATGCAAAAAGGAATTTTAAGATTAGGTATTTTAATGAACTCTTAGAATCCACAAGTAATAATTTAACAAAGGCAGCAGAAAAAGCAGGCATTAGCCGTGCGGGATTAGATAAAGTACTAAAAGAAATTGGATTGAAGTAATAGTGTAAACTAAAGTTGCATTCGCCGCAACTTTAGTTTACAGTTCCTTTTCTAATAGTTAAAAATCAATCCAAAATCAGATTTTATGATATGGCTTGATTATTGCGATATCATGTAAAAATTGAACTACCGATGAAAAAATCGAGCTTATATATTAATATCCTTTTTATGTTTTTACTTTTCTTCACTTTTTCATGCAAAGAAAAAGAACCGGATATTACTATAAAAGAAAGTTTAAATTTAGAGAGAAGTATATCCAATTGGAATATCACAAAAACAATCCCCCTACCTAATTCAGTAGTAATTAAATTCATAGATAGCTATGGTGAATATTCATTTTGGCAATCGATAAAAGATGTGATTTTTTTTAATGGCAAAGATTGTAAAATAATATATTCAAGTGCTAAAGATAGGATTGGCGATGTAGCAATTTCCGGAGACCACTCATATCTGATTCTTGGTTTACATTCAGAAGAATACACAATAAAACTTTACTATATTCCTTTTAGCATTAGTGATGGAAATTTCCAATTAGGAGAGAAAATTGAAATTGATAATCTCGTAACGGAAAACATAGTCGGGATAAAATATATTGGTAACGATAAATTTATATTACTCGGGACTATGGAATATCAAATAATTTCTATATTGCGGAAAAATAAAATTAGTTTTAAAAATGAACACCATACCATTGATTTAAACCCGGGGTATGGCATTCAATTAGTAAAGAATAGTGAAGAGGGAAATAAAGTCCTTTTCAATTCGCTTGATGATCTTTATTCGCTTGATAGTAGTGATAATTATTCATCACTAAAAAAAGTGATTGAATTCCCAAATCCGATTTTGAAGCCGGAAGAAATTAAATATGCATATAGCGCATACTCCTATCGTTGCTATGGAAATTTGGAAAGTGGTATATTTAAAAAAGATAGTCTGCTTTGCTATTATCGAAATATAAATAATAGTTATTCTTTCGAGACTTTCGATAATCTTTTTATTGATAATAAATTAAGAATAAGCCCTCAGACACTCCATAACATCATATTAACTAAAAATAATTTTGTCTATGCCTCCAATTTCGGTGCGATAATTTGCAAGGATTTATCTGACAATAAACCATTTAATCAGAATTGGTCAACTGTAGTAAGTCTTCCTAAACCAATTCAATATTCATTTTTATATAACAATGGAGAAATAATTGCTGCACTTGATTCAATAATTGTTATAAATAAAAAACTAACTAGCCAAAACGAGAATCAAAGAGAGAATAAACCGAGAACCAATTTTTTCGCGTTGACTGATTTTCCTATACCTTCCTCAGTATATGGCATTGCAGTTAGTGATTTTAATGGTGATAATAAGGAAGATATTTATGCCATAGACATTTACGACAACAATCGTTTTTTTAATAATTTCCTAAATTTTGAAGACCCTTATCTAAGTAATACGACGGAAAAAATTGGATTAGAGGGAAGAAAAAATAAGGAAGGTGCATATGAACTCGATTTAGGTGTTGTAGCGGGGGATATTGATGAATCGGGTTCAGAAGATTTAATTGTAACTTATCTTGAGGGACCGAATACACTTTATATAAATAATGGTAAAGGATATTTTCGAGATTGTACCACTGAATTTAATCTGAATATAAACATTCATAGAAGTGAATCAGCATCCTTAGGCGATATTAATAATGATGGTTATCTCGATTATTTTACTACAAGTTACCTACATACTAATCACCTATTTATTAACTGTGAAGGAAGAAATTTTATTGAGAAAACCAACGGAAGCGGTTTGAGAAGTCATTATGGCGGACTAACTACTATAATGGGAGACGTAAATAATGATGGCTATCTTGATATTTATCTTTGCAATTGGCAAAAAGAAAATAAACTTTATCTAAATAATGGTAATGGTACATTTAAGGATATAACAAAGGAAAGCGGAACAGGCTGTGGAATAATGAAACGTACTAACTCCGCTATATTTGCAGATTTTGATAATGATGGTGATCTTGATCTATTTGTTGGGAATAGGGGCACTGGAAATAATCTATTTATAAATAATGGGAAAGGGGTTTTTAATGATGTAACTTCAAAGAGTGGACTTGAAGGGAAATACTTTACATATGGTGCTGTGGCTGCCGACTTTAATAATGATTCATTTCTCGATCTTGCTTTTACAAATATAAAAAACGTTGTTATTTATTTTAATAAAGAGATTAAAAATGAAATACCACAATTTAAAAAATTTACCGAACCAATTTTATTTGACTTGCATAATGCGGAAGTATCAGGTTCATTTTCCGGGATCGCGACGCTCGACATAAGAAATGATGGAGATATTGATCTTCTTATTGGGCAGGTGGATGGTAAGTTACAGCTTTTGCATAACAACCTTAACACTGATAATAAATACAAAAATTTTATATCCATAAAAGTTATTGGTTCAGAAAGTAATAGAAGTGCTATCGGGGCTAAGATATACTTATATTCAGACAATAACTTAATTGGCTTTAGGGAAATAAATAGTAATAGCGGATATGCAAGCTCAGGTTCTAAAATTCAACATTTCGGAATTGGCAGAGGGGAAGGTAAATATAAATTAGTGGTTACCTTTCCCAAAAGTAAAATCCAAATAGAGTTATTTGTTAATGCTGGTTTGCATTATGATATTCATGAACATAAAGGGCTATCAGAGATCTATTTTATTTCACTAAAAAACTTAAAAAGATGCATATTAAGTTCTTCATTTTTATCTGAAATTCTAAAATTATTATTGATCATACCATTATTTTATTTTTTTATTATTCTTCTAAGGAATAATTCCGTACAAAATCGGTTTCCATTTTTTAGTACAGTTTCTAAAAAACAGATTTTTAATTTGGGACTAATCTGTTTGAGTACATATTTATTTACTATAATCGTAATTAAGATTGCGAATAGCATTTATCCAAATAATAGTGATTGGATTACAAATACCCGAAACATTTTCATGGAAGATTTCTTGGCTTTTTTTATATCTTTAGTTTCCATACCAATAAGTTTAATTTTACTCAAAAATAATGAATCAAAAAAATTAAGTGGAATGAATATTCTTGATAAACTCCTAAAAAAACTTCAAGGATTCTATCATGGTGAAGCGTCTGCGATGAACTTAAATAGACTTTCACTTTTTCTGAAAAATTATAATTCAATCGATTTTGAAGACCAAGTTTTTCTTGAACGGTTCAATTCTATCATAAATGAATATAATGAGAGTGCATTCAAATCATTAATTACGATTTCTGATCTTACAAATTTACTTCGGTTTGATAAGAGATTTATAAACGAAGGACCAACCCTAAAAACATTATCACGTGAAATTTTCGAAATATCTGAAAAATTAAAAGCTGAATTGTCCGAAACAGATTTAAAAAGAATAAAAATCTCAAAAGATGATTGTATTGAAAAGATAGAAAAACTAAAGCAAGAGATTGTAAATCTTACACGATTGATTCACAATAGTATAAACTGTTCAATCGATGAAGTTCTAAGAATTATCAAAAGCAAATATGGAGACTCTGGGAACAGTCATTATCAATTAGAGATGTATAACCAAACAGAGCATTTTATTAAGCTCTTTATCGATAAAGACGAGTTAGAAAAATGTATCTCAATTTTGATTCAGAACTCAATTGAGGCATATACTGATAGCACATCAGATAAAAATTTAATTTCGATTACTATCATAAATAAACAAGGACATCTTTTAATATGTGTAAAGGATAATGCATCAGGGATTAGTGAAGAGAATCTAAAATATATATTTCAAAAGGGATTTTCTACGAAGGCAAATGGACAAGGATTTGGATTATCTTTCGTAAAAGAGACCGTAGAAAAATATTACGGAACTATTTCTATTGAATCGAACCTCAACACAGGAACTACTATAATTATTAATTTGAGAATAATATAATTATTTTTTGAAATTTCTAAAGATACTACGTTCGGGATCATAATTAAAACCATTCGCACTAAATGATTTTAGAAATTTTTCATTTGTGGAAATTGTTTCGGGTGTTTCTATATCAATCGAATTTTGCTCTGTAATAAACCAGAGTAAATCAGTAAACTGGACGGCTAAATCTAAATCGTGAGTGGAAAGTAAAATTGATATTCCTTCATCAAGAGTTAATTTTTTTAATAAACTCAGAATTTCCAATTTATTTGGAATATCAAGAAATGCAGTCGGTTCATCTAATAATATTATTGGGGTTTTTTGGGCAAGAGAGCGCGCAATCATTACTTTCTGCCTAAATCCATCACTTAATTCTAAAATATCTTTATCCCAAAACTTCGTTAGTCCCGTTATCTTTAAAACAGTATCCACAATCTCAAAATCTTCTTCTCTAAGAACACCAAGCCAATTATTATGCGGATATCTTCCCATGCTTACTATCGAATAAACTGAAGCACTTCCGATATTAAAATTTTCCGTTAAAACAATACTTAATGAACGAGCCAATTCTGAGCGATCAAAATCATAAATAGATTTGCCATTTATTTTAATTTCACCAGCTAAAGGTGTTTGGATACCTGCTATCGTCCTCAAGAAAGTTGATTTACCACATCCATTAGGACCGATTAGACAGATTAACTCCCCACTATTAATTGAAAGATTTACATCTTTCAATAAAATCGTATCAGGTTCTTTCTTTCTTTTATATCCGATTGTCAAGTTTTCTATTTTCATATTAATCCATTGCGAAAGTATGTTTAATTTTTCGCTGCTGCAAAATAATCCATATTACAACAGGAGCACCGACAAGAGAAGTAACAACGTTAATCGGAAGAGTTTGCTCACCGCCCGGCATCTGAGCAATTATATCGCACACCAGAGTAAGTATACTGCCTACAAGAGCAACGGCGGGAATTAATTTTTTATGATCGGATTCATGAAGTAGATTTCTAGTAATTTGTGGTACGGCAATACCGATAAAGGCAATCGGCCCGCAAAATGCCGTAATTATACCGGCTAATAATCCGCCGATTATGATTAATAAAAAGCGTAATAATTTGATATTTGCGCCCATACTTAATGCGTAATGCTCACCAAGTAACAACAAATTCAACTGTTTAGATAAAACATAAGCGCCGGCAAGTCCAAGAAAAATTATAGGGACTAAGAAATAAAGATCTTTCCAAAGCACATTGCCAAAATTACCCATTCCCCAAATTATATATCCTTGAAGATTTTCAGGAGCCGAGAAATATTTTAGAATGCTTTCAAGTGCACCGATAATATGACCAATCATAAGACCAAGAATCAAAAGAGTTACATTACTACTAACTTTTTTTGCTGCGACTGTTATTAATAATAGTACTAATGCAGAGCCAATAACCGCAGCGGTTGTAATACTTAGTTGACTAAAAAAATCGCCTAAGAAATATAAATTCAATCCGAAAGAACCTGCCGTTAGAATAACTAATGCGACACCAAAGCTTGCGCCTGAGCTAATTCCAAGAACGTACGGTTCTGCCAATGGGTTTCTGAAATAAGTCTGCATCATAAGCCCGCAAACCGAAAGGGCACTGCCGGCTAGCATTGCAGTAATTGCCTTAGGAATACGAAATTCAATTATTATTGTATTCCAAATTTGATCAGCGGAAGAATGCCCAAAAAGAATTTTTACTGCATCTAAGATTGGAATATCAACCGAACCAAGAACTATATCCAATGTAAATGCTATAAATAATAATACCAATAGGCTAATTGTTATAATTTTATTTTTTCTTTTATTTCTTCTCATTAGTATTGTAATTTTTTATAATATTTGAACTGATGACCGGGAAGAAGCTCAGGATGAAATATTTTTATCAGATCAGCAAGGACTAAATCGCAATTAACAACTCCATTTTCCCAATATTCAAATAACCCATTCTCATTAATGGATGCATTATTATTATATATATTTCCTGTTTTAAATGCTTTAAATTTTATATTGCGAGGATCGTTTTTTGATACATCTTCCATATTTTTCCAAAAGAGTACATTAATCCAAAAATCAGCAGAATTGGCTTTTTCGTAAACCTGTTCAAAACTTAGTTTAAGACTTCCGATATCATTATTTCCTTTCCAGATATAATTAGCACCGGCATCAGTAAGAAGAGAAGCCATAAAACTTTTACCACCCGGGACATACCAAGTACCACCAAAGATAGCCTCCGTAAAAACTGTTGGATTTATTTTCGCTCTCTTTGCAACCACTTTTAATTCATTATATCTTGCTTCAATTCGTGTGAAAACTTCATTAGCTTCTTTTTCTTTATCAAAGAATGCGGCAATAAATTTAATCCATTCGGCTCTCGCTAAGGAGGAGGTTTCTAAATGGATAGTTGAAGATGCAATTGGAATATTATTTCTAATTAGTTTTTCACTTCCATCGAGATGTGGGTTTCCATTTCCATAAGTAAAAACTATTCCCGGATTTAATGCAAATATTTTCTCAATATTCATATTATTCGCATCACCAACTTCTTTTACTTTTTCTTCATCATATTTTTGATGAATTAAAGGGGAGAAAATGTAATTTATATTATCTACCGCCATAACCTTATCTAGGAGATTTAGCTTTTCCAAAAAGCCAATATAAATAGATGTGAGTACGGCAATACTTTTAATGGGAGTTCGAATCACTTGCGCATTAGGAATCGTTGGAATATTCTTTATACTATCACCAGCTAAAAGATAAATTGCCATTACTTTCTTAAGCGAATCAGAAGAAAGAACAGTAACGATTTTTACGCTATCAAAATACTCTATTTTAAAATTATCAGAATAATTTATAACCAACTTATCTTTAAATATAGAAGTGCCGGACCTATTAGCTGTTTCGTTTCTATCATTTTGATTTGTACATGAAATCAAAAGCGATAATAATATGAGTAAAAAGAATTTGTTCATTTAATAAAGAATTATTTTAATAATATAGAGAATGGAAATATAAACCTATCCTATGGGTAAGACAAATTGAAAATAAAAAAAGCGGTATGGCGTATTATTCCATACCACTAAATAAAAGAAAGTTCTCCACGAATGACTACAAAAATTATTTTACTAAAACCATCTTAATCGATTTATTTATACCTTGTATGTTCATCTTGCAAAAGTAGATCCCTGAGCTTACATTTTTTCCTGAATCATCTTTTCCATTCCACTTAATTTCAAACCTACCAGTGGATTTTGATTCATCAACTAAAACTCTAACCAATTTTCCAAGAGAATCATAAACTTTTAAAGAAACAATTCCCGGATTCGAAACACTATATTTAATATTAGTTTCAGGATTAAATGGGTTAGGGTAATTCTGTTCTAATGAATATTCGATCGGGATTTGCGCTTCTTCTTCCACCGAATTTGTTTTTAGTGTGCCATAAATTTCAATTTCTCGAATTTCTAAACCTTTAGAAGGATCATTTCTATTAACAGCGAGAACACGAACGATATTAGAGTAACCGGATAAACTCGTAATATCATCAGTATCGCCATCACCTTTATTACTAGACGAATATATCCTGGAAGTAGCTCCGTTAGATTTTAGGATTTCGATATGATAATCAGAAGAATAATTGCCACCCCAATAGATAACAATTCTATTGATATTAATTTTTCTCCCGAGATCAATATAAATCCATTGAGTAGAGGCATTGCCACTCTGCCATAAGGTATTTAAATCACCATCATTTACAAAAGATGCTTTAGAAGTATCGTAAACACTTAATGCTTTTGTTGGATAATTTATAGCTCTATTAATTAAGGAAGCATCTACCACTTCAATAGTTAATGATTTCTCTTCACTCGATACTCCGGTTGCCGAAAGAATGTATGTCGTAGTTTGCAGTGGAGTTACAATCTTACTTCCTTTAGCTTCTACTGATTCTCCATTGATTTTAGCTTCTGAACCGTTAGTAGTTTCCCAAGTTAATGTTACTTCTTCCCCGGCGCCTAATTCGGTTTTTAAAGGATCAGCTGCAAAGGCAGTAATTTTTCCCGGAGCCATATATTTAACCTCAATAGTAGAAGTATCAGGTGCGTCTCCTTCCGTTATCAAAATATATTGCTCTTCATTACCGGGAGCTACGACCATTGAGTCTGTTGAATTTACAGATTGATTATTAATTTTTACTTTTGTACCGCTTGTAGTTTCCCAATAAAGTTTTACTTGTTCCCCTTGCTCATAAAAATTAGGGACTGCATAAAAACTTCTGATTATCCCTGTCGCGCTATTAATAATTGCATCATAAGCGGTTTGAGCTAAGATTGTATTACCTGCATTAGAAGGGTGGATTCCATCATAAAAAAGATCCGAATGTGGAAGCATTGCATTATAAAAATCAATTAAGTAAGAACCTGATGCTTCCCGAACAGAATCAGCAGCAGGAATAACTTTCTCGACTAATACAGATTGAGTGATGCCAAACCCATCGATCTGAATTGGGCAGGGACTAGATACGAATATTTGAGGATTCTTCCCATTTGCTCTAAATTCGCCTATCATATCCATATAATCATCATAATATTCATCTAAGTAAATTCTATTCTGTGGCTTTGTATCATTAGTCCCGAGCTTAATGATAACGATATCAGGATTGAAGTTTTTTGCATTTCTATATGTGGGTTCATTCCAGTATGGAAAATCACCCTTTTTTAACAAAGTCGTGCCGGAGACTCCGAAATTTGAAACAATATAATGATTGCCTAGCATCGTTTGAAGTTGATTCGGATATGACAGAGCACCACCGCCGATAGTAATACTATTTCCAATACACGCTATTTTAATCTGTTTCAATTGAGCCATCGAACTAGTAAAGGATATAAGTAGAAAAACAAATGTAATAATTGTAAATTTTTGTTTCATAGTTTTGCCTGATCAGAATTTTTTCAATAAAATGCAAAAATTAAGCCAATGAATATTCTTTGAAAATAATTAATATTCGGGGGCTAATGAGTTAAGACGTTTATTAGATTAATAAAGAGTTTACATTTTAATAAAAACACACGTGCTTCGCCTCATAATTCTATTCGATATAAATTCTCGGCACTCGAGTATTAATATTTGTTAGAATTTCATAAGGAATAGTACCTGCCCAATTTGCCAAATCTTCAACTTTAATTTCAACATTATCCGATTTACCAATCAATATAACTTCATCACCATTAAACGCACTATCCTGCTCAATATTTATAACTATTTGGTCCATCGAGATAGAACCAATCACCGGATATAGTTTATCTCGGATTATTACTTCGGCAGAACTACTCATGCTTCTAAGATATCCATCACCATATCCAACCGGAATAGTAACGGCTCGAACATTATGATCACTCTGCCATTTTGAGCCATAACCTACCGGATGATTTGGTTTGATTACCTTAAAATAAACGACTAATGATTTCCATTGAAGCACAGGGAGGACTTCAAGAGTTGGGTATGTTTCTGTTGATGGATAAATTCCATAAAGCATTATACCGGGACGCACCATATCAAAATTTGCTTCGGGCATCTGACAAATTGCACCCGAATTAGATATATGTCTGATCGGCAGTTCAATCGAATGCCTATCATAAAATCGCAGAACTTCGTTAAATCGGTCTAATTGTAATCGAGTGTAACTTAAATCTCTATTTTCAGAATTTGCGAGATGTGTGTAAATTCCTTCTACAATAATACTTTTATACTTGAGAGATTCTTCTAAAAGTTTATCGGCACTATAATAATGAACGCCAATGCGCTCCATACCAGTATCTATTTTTAAATGAACTTTTGCTTTCTTTTTAAGTTTATCGGATATTTCATCGATTTGCTGTAATTTTTCAATCGAGGAGGCTGTCATTGCAAGATCATATTTTATAAAAACCGGGATTTGATTTCCCCAGATACCACCAAGTACCAATATAGGAATTGTAACTCCCGATTCACGCAAGAGAATACCCTCTTCGAGTACAGCAACGCCAATATAATCAGCTTTCAGCTCTTCCATTAATTGCCCGACTCTTACAAGCCCATGACCATAAGCATTAGCTTTTAAAATTGGCATTACTTTAGAAGGAAAAACGTGCGACTTAATTTTAAGATAATTTTCCTTTAAGATTCTTAAATCGATTAGAAGCTGTGTAGGACGGACAATATCATCCACAGCCATTACCGGATAGTTAACTAAGTTATTCATTACACCTTATTATTAGTGAGACTAAAATAAGGTTTTTGTACAACTCAAAAAAGGGAACAGTTTATTTAATTAAGAGAAGCTTAAGTTTTGATATACTGCTTTTATTTGATAGAATGCAAAAATATATCCCTGATGAGACTATATTTCCATTCTCATTTTTCCCTTCCCAACGAGTTACATAATTGCCAATTGGTTTTTCTTCATTCACTAATTCTTTAATCTTTTCGCCGAGCAAATTATAAATCTCTATTTTAACTACGCCAGGCGATGAAACGAGATAATTAATTACTGTCGATGGATTAAATGGATTGGGATAGTTTGAAACTAATTTTGTTTCTGTGGGTATTTGTTCTTTTTTTTCTTTTACTGATACTGGAATATCGATTAATTTCTTAATTTCTGAAGGCAATAGAATATTATCATAAATTCTTACTTCATCAATATTACCCTTGAAATTATAATTTACATTACCAGGGAGCATTTGAGAAATCATCAAGTCTTGACTTGATGTTAGAAGTTTCCCGCTCCACTGAGTAAATCCATTTAAGTCACCATTAATCCAGATTTCTAAATCAGTTCCATTATAAGAAGCAACACAATGATATAGGGAATTGGATTTAAGTGAAAGTTCACTATCTAAATCTATAATTCCATTATTTACTGAATTATTAGTCTTAATTGTCCATCTAAGTTTTTTAGCTGAAATAGATATTTTATATCGATTATCATAACTTCCATGTGAAATTATATAAGTTTCTTTATCAGTTAATGATTCCGTTTTAATCCAAAAGCTTATTGAAATTCCATTTTGAAAATTGAGAGCTGAATTATTCTTAATTTGTACATTATCATTGACTCCATCAAAATTCAGGGCACTCTTAGATTGATTTAATCGATCATTAACAAAAAGAGCACCGTTATTAATTCCATTATTTCCATTCCCACTTTCATCGAGTACATTTGAATTAAATGGATAATAAGCTATTAAATTTGGAGTACTATATTTTTGAAAATCACGAACAAGAACTTTGATACTATCAATTACATCTCCTCCATTCCCATCATCAACTGAGCAAGTTAGAAAGTAAACTCCTTCAGTAAGTGGCGCAACCCAATATGTTGTATCAGAAATTATTTCAAACGTACCGAACTTACTGCTCCAATTAATTGTTATATTATCTTCTTCAGGATCAGATGCTTTACAAATTAGTTTTGATTTTTCACCGAGATTAAGTTTCCTTGACTCTGCCTTTAAGAGATTAATTTGCGGAGCATTATTAATTGATTCAACTACATTTATTTTTATTTCAGAAGTATCGGATTGTGAACTATCATCCGTTATAATTAATTTTATTATTGCTTCTCCGAGTTCACTCGGGGTAAATTCAATTTCAGGACCGCTTCCGGTAATATTTCCTTTTGTTACCGACCAAGAAAAATTAATCGTAGAATTTTCTCTATCGTAAACCGTACAGTAAATATTTGTTTTCTTTCCTAACTTGATCGTAGATTCAGGGGCGGAGAGTGATTTAATTCTTGGCGGCAAATTTACTTCCAAGCCCAAATCATAATCAATAACAAGACCATTTACGAAGAGTTTATTATTTTTTGTTTCTTTTATACCATCGGAAGGGATACAAATAATAGTAGATGAGCTAAGAGGATTTACAGATATTTGAAAATCGTTAGAAATGTTATTAGCTATAAAATTATTTCCCCTCAAATTATATAAATCATAAGTGCCGGAAGGGATTTTAATTGTTACATCTTTCGCTTCTGAATAAGAATTATAAACTAAGTATGAAGGAAAATTATTTTTTTTATAAAAATCAGTAGCATTTAAATCCAATTGCAAAATCATTGGGATATCTGTCGTATCAACAATTGCCGCAAGATAACCGACAGATGAAGAACTGTATAAGGAAAGATTGGTACTTGCCCAGCCACCTTTTTTAGCATCACCCGTGGCCGTAGCCCAGCCGGTATTACCTTTAAGCAAAGCTTCATAAGCTATATATGATTTAGGATCATATTCTTTTGCCCATATTCTACTATCCTGCCTTAGGTCATCAACATAATCAGAATAAAATAATCGTGAAGCATTTGCAAGATTTAAAATCCACTTTCCAATTACATTAGCGAATCTTTCGTCATACTTGACTAATGGAACTAATGCCCCTGCTTGTTGAAACCCGTTCATAGAAAACGCATACTGTCGATCAGAATCTTCACCTATCAAGCCACTTACATCTTGAGCTTGCCATTTACCGACTATCACATTCCAACTTCTTAATTGAGTTAAGTCAAAACACCAATTGAGCATTTTAGGGGTATCATAAGTAGTACCGATTTCGGCATTCATTCTAGCCGCAGTAAGAACTCCGTAAGGCAATTGAATTTCATAAGCAGGATTTGAGTTTAGTGTATTTAGATATTCCATACACCATTCTGCACCAATTAAATATTTTTGATCATTTGTTTCTTGATAAGCATTATACAATATATAACCAATCGCACCGGCGGCTTCAGGTTCGGGTACATCACTATCATTCGGCATCATAGTAATTAGATTCCATGCACGGTGATTCATATTAGGAATTGTCCATGGAGTGGTACTTCCACCCATTGCATTAACTGATTCGAGCCACCTATCGGCAAGAGTTATGAATTGATTTTTATAATCAATCGTATTTGGATACAATTTATATAGCTGCTGAAAAAATACATTCGGCATAGTCTCATACCACCAATCATCTCCTGTACTTGTAGCCGGTGAATTTAGATAAACATTTTCACCCGATTTCTTATTAAAAAACTCTCGGCTCATTTTAACCCAATTATAACTGTACTGGTTACTTTTATCAATCCCGACCAAGGTTGCACCGATTAATGAGGGCAGTATATTTATTGCTTCACCTGAATTATTGTAAATTGTACCTACATAGCTATTAAGACTATAAAATTGTTCCCCCGGGTAATTGACTGCATCATTCTGAACTTTAATCAAAGGCAGATAAGTGCCGGAAGCATTTAAATTATATGCGATAGAATCGTATCCACGTGCGACGTTCTTCCAATCCCTCATAATATAAGGGGTTGGACTATTAGGCATCATTTCTATTCTATTGATAGTCAATTGCTGACTAAAATCATTTGAGAAGCTTAGTAACATCAATCCTATCAATAAAATCAACTTTGTTTTCATTTTTCTCATCTAAAATATTATTAAGTGAAGTAACTTTAATATCTGTCCCTAATATTTTTTTCTTACTATTGCTTCCTATAATATTCATTTCTCCAGGCAAAAGGATAAATCCCCTTTCAGAGAAAATTGAATTACCTGCACTGATATCGACAAAAAACTGTAAAGTCTTTGAATGAACATGAAAACTATTAAAACCTATCTCATAAATTTTTATCTCTGCTTTTGGTAGATTAAAATATTTCCATTCTTTCTCAATATAATAATTCCAGTGCAATACTTCCCTTCTTTTATATAACGTTGTAAGCAATATATCATCAGCAGTAAAATATTTTTTGATAGCAGGAATCCATAACTTAATTTGAGACTGTTTCTCAATAGTACCATTGCCTATAATCATTTTTTTAAAATAGGTTTCCTCAGAAGCATAAATATAAATCGTGTAGTTATATATTACGGCTTTAGTAGAATGGTTGCTGATTTCCATATAATACTTATCATTTTCTTTAATTATTCGATGTGCCACATCAGCGAAAGCTTCTTTTACAAAATGGTAAGCCATTTTTGGAAGCTGTTCACTATCGATAAGCGACCAACTTGTGACGGGGTTAGTATCATTAATCTGCCAAATAATTGAACCTTCTGTTGTTTGATTAAACCTCCAATGTTCAAGACAAGTTTTAAGTGCAAGTCCCTGATTTAATTGGCTTAGGTAATTAAATTTTTCCCAATCAGTTTTTAGCGGAAAGTGAGCAGAAATAAATCGGATTACTCTTTCGTTACCATCAGTTTGCTTATTATGAAATTCAAAGAGCCTACTATGAATTTTTCTATCTGTTTTCGGAATATATTTATTCAAAGTGGTTTCGTTAGCAGTACCTTGGAATCCAAATTCCGTTACGAATAAACTATTATCTTCGATAATTTTTGTATAGTCAGTCCAACTGCTCCATACATCCCATTGATGTCTATTACCACTTGTTTGCGAATTGGGGTCTGTATCAAAACCGAATGGAGATGATTCCCAATAAGCTCTATTAGGGTCTTCTTTCTTCAATATATCAGGGATTAATTGGCTGTAAATTTTATATCCAGGCATATTGATATAATCTGAATGCTGCTCTTTTGTCCAGTTCCATTCATTTTCATTATTACCGCACCATATAGCTATTGAAGGATGGAATTGAATTCTATTTACATTATAGAAAACTTCATCGCTAACATTTTGTATAAAATCTTTTGTTTCGGGATAAGCGCCGCAAGCGAACATAAAATCCTGCCAAACTAATAAACCAAGCTCATCGCATAATTCATAAAAGATATCCTTCTCATAAATTCCGCCTCCCCAAACTCTTACGATATTCATATTACCGGCAACTGCATAGGTAAGAAGATTACGGTACTTTTCATCTGCTACACGCTCAAGAAAAGCATCTCCGGGTATCCAATTAACTCCTTTCGAGAATATTTTTACACCGTTTAATAGGAAATAAAATACTTCTTTTTTATCTTGCTTAAGTTTTAATTCGATAGTTCTGATACCTATTTTTTTACTAATTGTATTTATTGTTACGTCATCTTTATCTAATAATGAAATTTCTAGATCATATAAATTTGGTTCTCCATATCCATTACACCACCAAAGTCTTGGCTTCTCGATTGTAACAACTAATTCATTTTTTACTTTACATTTGTCTAACGAGTATTCCAACAGATCACTTTTACTTTGTAGTTTAATTTTTGCAGAATTATTCTTGTTTGCTTTGTTCTTAATTGAAAAAGAGATTTTTATTTTTGCTAAAGATTCTGTTGCTTCGATGGTGTCGAATTTAATAGACTCAATCTCAGGGAAATTATTTTTTGCGATATACACATTCTTCCAGATACCTGAGGTTGCAAAGATAGGACCCCAATCCCAACCAAATGAATATTGGGCTTTTCTTATATATGCTCGATAAGAATTTAATGCGACCGGAAGTTTGCCATATTTTTTTTCTTCCGCTAAAGCATATTTTGTAGGCGATTTCAAAACAACTCTTAATTTGTTTCCCTTCTCCTTTAATATTTTTGAGATAGAAAATTCATAACGAAGAAACATGTTTTTTGTTGTACCGAGAAGAGTTTTATTCAGATATATTTCTGAGATAGTATCAACTCCTTCAAAAACAATTGCTTCATTACCATTAATCTGTTCATTATAGTCAAATTCATTTTCATAAGTCCAATCAAGTTCAGAAATCCATTGCAATTTTAATTCATTATCAGCATAAAATGGTTCATCAATTAAGTGATGCTTTAATAAATCAGTGTGAATTGTCCCTGGAATTTTTGCAGGTAATTTTTTGCTTTTAATAGAAGAATAATCTTTAATATAATTTTTGCATTTGGGGTTTAATATAAAACTCCAACCTTTGTTTAATGATATTTTTTCCATAGCTACTCTTTAATTCTAATTTGTGATTGAATACTTGAGTGAGAAAAATAAACCATATATTCACCATTTATTAATTCCGGTTCAACTTTATTATTATCAATAAATATCGCTTCCGGTTTTTTAGGAGAATAGAAACGAATAAAACTGTTATGCCCTTTAAACGCACTTAAAGTAAAAATAATTTCTTTTCCTTCATCAATCTTCTCTAACCTAGAATTACATTCCAAAATTGTGAACTCTTTATAATTGCCGCAAGATATATCTACATTCTTTACTTTAATATTCTTTGGAACAACAAGTGAATTAAACTTCTTTCCATCAATTATTATATTAAATTTTTCAGAACGTTTAATGGTTACATTCGCTAATTCTGAATTGATATTTAAATCAAATGAAATTTTTGATGAATTGACAGGTATGTATGGAGAGAATGTAATATTCCAATCACTATTATCTATTCCGAGAATATGATAGAGAGAATAGAGATACCAACCGCCTGCCCACATAAATTGAGGTTTATCGATTGTGCCATATACAGAAGGATTTTCTTTATTACTATTTCTTACTTCATACATTGACGGTTGTCCATTCGGTCCTTCCATAATTCCATCAATGGTCATCGTATTTTTAATAAAATTAATTGCTTCTTCTTTTTCATTATTACGTGCAAGAGCCAAAGCATACCAGACATTTAAATGAGGCCAGATTCCTCCATTCATATATTGATATTTTGGACCCGATTCATTATTTGCTAAATGCCATTCATCTTGTAGATTATCAAAATCCATTGGATAAACTGTATATACGCCAATCTTATTGTCAACTAATTTACTTTTTGCAGTTGTAATTAATTTAGGAAGTTTATCTTTATCTATAACATTAAAATGAGCCGCAAGAAGAGAACCTGCGTAAAAATGTTTATCAAGTAAAGTCGGTTCAATATTATTCATCAGATAATTGTAATCTTTATTCCAAAGAACTGAATTAAGACTAACTTCCATTCTACTCGCAATATTTTCCAACTCTGTAAGTTCAGAATTATTCTCTCTAAAATTAGAAGCAAGATATAAATATGAGCGAATAGCCTTTATTGATAGAAGCGTCATATAACTTCTTTGACCGTAACGCCTGCCAATATCCCACCAATCAGGTCTATAAGACCACATCAAGTCATCATCACCTTTTGTCTTTAATGCTTGCATCATTGATTTTTTAGCATACGGCATTAGTTTTTTTATGAACAGAGAATCGTTTGTATATTTTAAATATTCGGAGACAGTAATTATAAACCAGAAATTATTCCAGTTATCATGATTAGCATATTCAGTTACGAATGCAGAATCCTTCCAATAATATGCATGTGGTATAATCAAGCTATCATCAGAATGCTTCATTATGAAATTCAGATCATTCTTTACACGCTCTTTATCGAATTTAACCGCGGCTAAATCAGTCAAAAGTACATCATGAGTAAAATAAAAATTATATTCTGCGGGGCACGGCATCGGTTCGATATCGCCATCAATATAATGTTTATTTGTTTCTAATATTGCCTTAGCCCAAAGAACCGATCTATCAAGTTTTTCATCACCCGTTGTAAAAGTAGATGCTGAACTAATTTTTGATATAATATTTTGCTCGAATGATTTAATCTGATCTAGATAATTTTGTTCAAGATCATTTGCAATATTGATTAATTCATCTTTTTTACAAGAGCCAATTATTTGCACAATAGATAGGGAATCGCCGGGAGCTACTTCTTTTACAAAATTTTGTGATAACCAATCTTGATTTAATTTAGCATTAGTAGGTTTTTCTTCTGGGTATAAAATATATAACGCCGCTTTTCCTGTTTCATTTGATAAATGCTCTGCAACGAATAATTTATTTTCTTTCGATTCGAATTTAAAATCATTTTTATAAGCGAATGTATGAGATGTTTTTAATGAGAAGTTATTTTCTAAGTTATATTTTACATTCTGAGATTTACCGCTCTTATTAATTATTGTGTAAGTAATAATAGCAGAACGAGTTTTATCTGTATAATGATATGTTATTTTAACTGTCCTATTACTATACTCCTTCTTAAAATCGACAGAGAATGGGGTAAGCTTGAAAGGAAATAACTCATTTGTTAAATCGATCTTTTCATCATCAAATTCTAGTATTCCTTTAATAACAAAAGACGTATCCCTATACCAATAATCTGTGCTTACATCAATACTATTTGCTAAAGGGTAATAAAAACTTATTCTTTGAGGGAATGGTCTGCTTTTATGAAACTCTACCCCTATAAAATTACTGCCAACTTCTATTTTCGCATTTTTATTAAATGTAATCGGAGTGAGATTATTTTGAGAATAAAGAATAATTGGAAGAAATAAAAAAATTAAATAATACCTTTTCATTTTTATTCACACTTTTCTAATAATTCATTTATATCAAAAATGGCAAAACTGCTCGCGAAATCAGACATTGCATAGGGTATTATTAAATCATTTCCGTTAAGAGCCGACCCGCAGGAATAAACAACATTTGGGACGTACCCATTCCGTTCATTTTCATCAGGTTCTAATATCGGCTCTTTTGATCTCCCGATTACTTTTGAAGGATTGTCTTTATCTAGTAAGAATACACCGATAGTGTATCTACGCGCTGCTCCGACACCATGACTTAAACATAACCATCCTTTTTCTGTTTCAATGGGTGAACCGCAATTGCCAATCTGAAAAAATTCCCACGGATATTTCGGCTCCATTAATAACTCTTTCGAGTCCCAGTTATCAATCTTATCGGAATACATTATAAAATTATTTTCATTATCCTGACGTGAAAGCATTACATATTTTCCATTCACCTTTCGAGGAAAAAGTGCCATACCTTTATTCTTAATCTCATTTCCTGTCATTTTTTTTACTGTAAAGTTTAGGAAATCTCTTGTGTATAATAGTTGCGTTGTGATGTTATGTCCATCATAGGCTGTATAAGTAGCATAGTAATTATGCCGTCCATTTTCTTCAAACAATACAAAGCGGGCATCTTCAATTCCATTTGATTCAGCAGGCATTTGAGGGAACATAACTCGTTCGGATAATTTTGTTTGATTATCAAATTGTGCGTCATATTGTATATCAGTAGAAGATTTAATTTCTGGTATTTCACAAAAAACGGATTCTTCATCTAAAATTATTTTCGATTCCGAATTAATAATTCCTGTTTTGAATACTAGTGAAGAGATATGACCTTCACCTGTGGCACGTATACTTATGATAAATCGTTTTTCGCCATTTTTTAACCCTGACTGATTCGGATGCCAAATCATTGATGGATTGAATAAAGCTGCACATTCTAAAGTATATTCCGAAACAAAATATGAACCAATTAATTTTTGCCTAACCAAGGATAATTCATTTTCTTTCGGCATGTAATCACTAAGCTCATTAAATCTTTTTACAAATTTTTGTTCTGTATTTCTATGTCTTGAAACATACAATTCTTTAATAGATTCATATTCATTAATTACTTGTTCTTCCGATAAAGTAAATACACGATCAATGATTTTATAAATTCTTTCTTTGTCCCCGGGTTCGAATGGTTTCAAAATTGATTTTGTCATGTCAGGTTTTAATACAATACCTGTCTTTCTAATTCCCATAAACATCTCCATAATTTTTTATCAAATCGTGTAACGCTTTATTTGCAATCTCATCATTTTCAATTGCGTGAATAGCAAGCAATGCTTCGATAGTAGATTCAGCACCTGAATTTTTATTAACTTCATTAATGCCAGATATTCCATCATAGCCCATTCCTGTTTCAGGAAAATACATTTGAGCTTTGGCAGAGTTATTGCAGAAAAACCAAGTTGCAATTGCTGCCGCCAAGTGGGAATATTTTTTATCATCTGTTATTTTCGCAGCTTCTAAAGTACCCATCACCATAGAATTAATTCCATAAGCGATTTGTGAATATTGCTTTTCATCTTTTAATAATATTTCTCCATTATTTTTCATTATCGAAAATTCGTTTAAGAATCCGCGCTTTAATAAAAACGGATAAAAATTATCGATCTCTTTAAGTGCTGAATCAAGGTATTTTTTATTCTTGGTAATTTCATAGGCTTTTAATAAAGAAAAAGATTGTGTGTTACCCCAAGCATGCCATTGATTTTCCCAACTCATGAATGCATAATATGGAAAAGTTTTTTCATCACCTTCCTGCATTAATACAATCCCTTCGGCGAAATCATTTATAACTCTCAATGCAAATTCGTCAGGAACAATACTGTAATATTCTGAAAGTGCTGTAATTATTAGAGCGGATTGATCTGCGGCAAATTTATGAGGCAGCCATGTAGGTCTTTTAAAGCCATTTAAATCAGTAGTCTCTTTCTCATACTTAAATTCTTTCTTCATTGCAATAATAGTTTTCGTAATAGAAGATAGTATTCTTTCGGAGAAGAGTTTATCAATCTCCTTGAAATAAGGATAACCTTCAATCAGCGAAACTAAAGCTCTCCAAGTCCACCAATTAGCTTCGGCTACACTATTTTGGTGTGTTTTATTAATCTCATTATCATCCCATACAAAATTATAAAACCACCCGGTTTCATTTTGCATATGAAGAATGAACTCAATCTGTTTTTTAGCTCTTTCAAGATCGCCGGTTCTTAAATAATAAAGCGTAGCACGTGCTACATCATCAACACATGCAACTCCTTCATCATCATCCCCTGTCCATTTATATTCAGGGTAATCGCAATAGATATGTGTAATCCCCATCTCTTTACCATCGACTTTAATCTCTTCATAAAGATGATTTAAGTGATCCGGATTAGATAATTTTGTTTGTGCTTTACATTGCACAAATAAAAAGAGTAAAGGAATTAGTAAAAAAAATCTTTTATTAACATGGTTCATAGTTCCCCCAATATTATTTGCAGAGAGAGATTAAGTAATCAATAGAAGTTTCGGCTACACAAATATTCTGGTCTGCACCGGAATAATAAATTTTCAATTTTCCATTTGGCTCAGGTATCCATCCACATGCGAATACTACATTCGGCACGTCTCCTATTCTTTCGTAATCGAGATCAGGAATTAGAAATGGTTCTGTAGTTCTTCCTTTAACTATCCATGGTTTTTCAAGATCGAGAAGAACAGCACCAATTTTATAAAGAGTAGAAATTCCAAATCCACGTACACCATGATAAAGCATTAGCCAGCCATCTTTGGTTTTTATTGGTGTGCTCGATGAACCGATTTTATCATTTTCCCAAGTCCCTGCAATTGGTTCCATTAAGAATTTATATCCTCCCCAATGAATAAGATCCGGACTTTTACTAATCCATATATCATTACGTTTTTCTGCCGAAGGACGATCAATTTTCCAAAAGAATCCATCTATTTTTTCGGGAAATAAAGTACAGTCTTTATTCGATGGTTCAGAAATTGGTCCATGTATTTTATAATTTTCAAAATCTTTTGTTTCAGCAAGAATTACCACAGGCATATATTTAGAATATCCTGTATATGTCAAATAATAGGTATTCCCATTTTTTGTTATACGAGCATCTTCAATTCCCCAATTAACATATTCATAGTAATCTTTATGATCTTCAGGGGTTAGAGTTGGTTTAACATCAAACTTAAAATTATATCCATCATTACTTGTTGCCTTTAATAATGCTGATCTGCCATTAGGCATTTCAATTCTGCACATTAATAAATATTCATTGTTATGCATTACCGCACCCGGATTAAATATACTATTAATCCTAAAACTAACGTGATCCTTTGTAATTATAGGATTCTGAGAGTATTTAATAATTTCCATCTATATCACCTTTATATTATTATTCTTTTAAACCTGTGGAAGCCATACTTTGAATGAAGTATTTTTGAAAAAATAGATATGCAATAATAATTGGAAGTGCGAGAATAGTAGCGGCAGCCAATTTAACACCAAGCTGTGATTCTGCTCTTCCACCCACTGCAAAAAGGGTTACTAATTGCGGCATAGTCATCATTGATTCATCACGTATTACAATCAATGCCCAAAGAACTTCATTCCATGAAGCCATGAAAGTTAGTATTCCGACTGTGATTATTGCAGGAATAGAATTAGGCCACAAAATTCTAAATATTATCCTCATTTCACCACAGCCATCAATTCGAGCCGCATCTATCAAATCTTGTGGAATCGACTTAAAATATTGCCTAAACATTATTATTGATAAAGCATTCATTAAGTAAGGTACTATTAAACCAAAATATGAATCGACCCACCCGAACTTTACAATTAATATATATTGTGGAATTAATGTAATTTGAAATGGGAGAGTCATTGTAAAAATTATTAAATAGAATATCGCATCGCGACCCCAAAATTCAAGTCTAGAAAGTGCATATCCGACCATTGAACCAAACACCAAAACACCAATTGTAATTGAAGAAGAAACAATCATACTATTCAGAAATGCTCTGGCAATTGGTATCTTTTCAAACATCAACTTATAGCTATTAAAATTAAGATGCGATGGGAATAAAATTAAATTTCCAATCTCATTTTCAGGTGCAATTGATGCACTTATCATCCAAATAAATGGATAAAGAAAAGTAATAGCTCCGACAAAAAGGAAGATATAATAAAATATTCGTTTCATATCATCTATCCTTTTCAACTAATCGTTTTTGAATTACTACTACTGCAAGAATTATCATTGCGAAAAAGAATCCTAGAGTAGCCGCATAACCCATGTGGTAATAGAAAAATCCTTGCTTATAAATATATAATACAGCCGAGATAGTGCTATTAAGCGGTCCTCCTCCTGTCATTACGTAAGGTTCAATGAACAAAGAGAAACCACCAATTGTAGAAAGAACAACAACCATAAAAATAGTAGGATTAATTACTGGCAAAGTAATTTTAAAGAATTTCTGAAAATGCGTTGCGCCTTCTAAATCGGCGGCTTCATAGTACTGTGGAGGCACAGTCTGAAGTCCCACTAAAAATAATATTACATATAGCCCAACATTTTTCCAAGTCGCCATCACAGCTATTGCAGGCATTGCAATGTTTGGATCAGTCAGCCAGCCAATTTTTCCAAGCCCCACTTTTACTAATAAACGATTAAATAATCCGGTATCGAAACCGTATAGCTGCTGCCACAAAATTGTTACAACGACACCGGATACTATTACAGGAAGGAAAAATGCTGCTCTAAAAAATCCTCTGAATTTTATTTTTTGATTTAATAATTCCGCTAAGAATAATGCAATTACTATTTGTAAAGGGATATGAATAACAAGAAATATTACCGTATTAAGTAATGACTTCCAGAAAGTGGCATCACTAAATAATCTTTTGTAATTCGCAAGTCCAACAAATTCCATCGGAGCGATAATATTCCAATTATTGAAAGTAAGATAAATTGAGAACCCCACCGGGAATGCGACAAAGATCGCAAAATGGATCAGATATGGAGAAACCAAAAAATATGGAAGATATTTTTTTTTCATTTTACCTTATTTAATAAATAATAGATTTACTGCCTTTTCGGCATCATCTAAAGCTTGCTTAGGTGTCTTTACACCATAAATAACGCATGCTTCATATTCTTGAGAGATTAGGTCAAACACTTCTTTTAGAACAGGTGATTGGTCAGTTCCTCTTACATATTTTGCCTGCGCCGCAAATGTTTTCATCTTAGGATTTTTTTCAAAATAGCTTTCATATTTTTTATTAATATCTATATCTTTCCTTCTTGGAAGCTGTCCTGTAATCTCTAAAAACTTTAAATCACTTTGTTCACTAAGAGCATATTTTATAAATTTAAAGGCAAGAGACGGATTAGAACAGGTATTAAATATTACAATATTCTTTGGATCGCCATAAGTATAAGATGGTTCATCAAAATCATCCGGCACGGGCATAGGATAGAAATCGTATTCAAAACCCTTTGGTTTGAATTTCTCAGCATGCGCAATTTCCCAAGGACCTGTAAATCGCGAAGCAATGGCACCCGAAAGGAATGCATCCTGACGAGCCGATATCCTTTCTTTAGGAAAATATTTTTGTTTATAAACTTCTCTTAAAAATGTAAAAACTTTTAATGCGGCATCATTATTAAATACAGCTTTATTTTTTTCTACTAATGGCGCACCTCCAGAAGCAGCAAGATAAAGCGGATAAAAATCAAAAAAACGCTGCCACCATGTAACAGTAACCTCAGCATAGCCAATCCATCTATCAACATAACCATCACCATCAGAATCTTTTTGTATTTTCTTACCAGCTTCTAAAAATTCCGAATAAGTGCGAGGTGCTTTATCGAATCCGACTTCTTCAAACATTTTTTTATTATATAACTGGATGATTGGATTTATCTTCCAAGGAATTTGATAGATGTGTCCATCCAATGAAGTTACTTCTTTGATTGTTGCACTATCGCATCTTTCATTCAGAAAATCCATAAAGCCGTTTAAAGTATCTAATGGAATCAATACACCTGCTTGTGCATACGCTTCCACATCCCCTTCCCACATATTTGAATAAATGTCAGGAGTAGTTTCACCTACAACGGCGGCTAATATTACCTCTTCGCTTGATTGCCCTTCGGGTACAGGTTGAAATAGAACTTTATTATCGGGATATTTATCGTTCCAATCTTTTACAATCTTTGCTGCAAATTCCATCTCTTGAGTATTGTTCGCCGACCAATAAATCATATCTACTTTTCTTGATGATTTTTCTGAATCACAAGAGACAATAAATAAAAGAATGATTGGTATTAATAATTTCATTTTCATAACCATCCCGCCCAATAGATGTCTAATACCGGATAAGGAGTTCTTGGAATTAATCCGCCTCTTTTTACAAAATAGAAATCGATTGCATTGGGATTGTTCTCTTCGCTTACTTCAATTGAATCTAATATAGTCTTATTGATCTTTAACTGATATTTCTTTTTTAATTCTACTAATTTTTTTAAAATTTTTTTATTTAATTCCGTCTCTGTTTCGCTATTATTTATTTCTTTCTTATTAAGTGTGATAGAATTTAATAATTCATTTTTTACTGTCGCATACATAATCTTATCATTCCATAATTTCATCTGTGTGATAACATCTATATTAGTATTATATCCTTTTTTCTTAGCTTCAGAGGAAAGAAGTTCATCTCGAAGCATCTGCCAAACAAGACTTTCTAATGATCGAGAAAAATTTTCAAAACTGTCATCTTTCATTTTAATATACTGACTTCGTACTTGAAACCAATTAAAGAAATCGGAGAGTGATACAGAGCCATTCTTTATCTCTATCAATTCAATTTTAGAATATGATTTTATTCCGAGACTATCATAGTAATTAAATGCATCTTTCAATATAGAATCGAGTTTCCAACCTGAATAGTTCTCCTTTGAAATATAACTTTGTGCAAGATATGAACGGAGAATTTGAAAAGCCTTCCGCTTAATAATAGGATTTATGTTTCTCATTAAACTATCAATATATATGGAAGATAATTTTTCACTCTTTCTTAATTTTATAGCATTTTTTGCTTCCTCACGAACTTTTATTTCTTCACCTTCAGAAACCGTTAATCGATAATCGAAATTTAAGAGCCGGACGATATAGAATCCATCGTTAGTTTTTATAGGCAATCCATAATGCCCTGCTTCTAAGGAATCAATTACAGAAGCGAGTAAAGGATTTTTCTCTCCCAATTGAAAACGAGTGGTCCTTAGATATCTATCGTCTTTAGTAATTGAATCAACTAATTGCTTATTCCATAAAGAATCAAAACTTGCTCCCTTCTTTAATTGATTTGAGATCAATGCCATAGAAGATTGGTTATCAGAATAAATCCAATCGATCTCTATATTAATTAATTTCTGTTTAGCAACTGTATCTATTTCAGCAGAAGAAATCATTACTTTTGGAAGTATCTCATTTTTAAACATCTCCTCAGAAGCTATATCAGAAAGGAAAGCATTATAGATGTTTTTATAAGCTATGGAAGTATCGAGTTTCTTAGTATAACCATCTAAGGCAAGAAGTTTTTCATTTACTAAAAAATCAAGAAACACATTCTTGGATTTTATCTCTTTTTTAAAAAAGGATGGACCAAACTCATATCCATTAATAAATTCATCTTTTGAAATGCGGAGATTACCGATAGAAGCAACTACCGAATCAGGATTGGTTGTTGCTTCCAAAATTAGATTTATAGATAATAATATTACTAGTAAATATTTAATCATAATAATTAATTAAAAACTAAGCCCCACCGAAAAAGTATGGATATCTTTAAGTCTTCCGAAATCACGATAAGCATAATCAAAACGAACGTATGAACTTGATAAGAACAATTTAGAGTTTGCTCCGATACCGAATGAAAGACCTCCTTCGGATTCTTTCATGAAAGCATTGTTAAAACCACCTCTTAAGAAAATCGACTCCATAAATGAAGCTTCAATACCAAAATTCATGCTCTCATATTGATTATTCGGATGTATTGCGTCCATAGCAATCGTAACACGATAATCATTAGTCTTTATTGCATTAGTGGAAATGCCAATTTGGAATGTTAAAGGTAAATCCCAAGAATCCATTTCGATATTGGAAGGAATCTGGTCATTCGTTCCCATTTTGGTATCATCAACACTTATAAAATAACGAGTATTTCTTCCGGATAATTGCATTGGAGTACCAAAATTAAATATTGATGCCCCTATAACCATACCTCCGAAAAGGTCAGTCTGGAATTTAGTTCCGGCATCGATTGCAAAAGCCGAAGCACTCATATTCCAAATTGATTGTTGAATATATTTACCTGTAAATCCAATTGAAAAACGATCACTTAAATTTCGAGAATATGAAATACCGATAGCAATATCATTCGCACTAAAATACTCCCCTGTACCATCAGGCTTTTCTACTGTTCTTACTTTCATATCATCCATCGAAAGCGAAGTAAAACTAAAACCGAAATTGCCAAGATCACCAAGCGGAATTACAATACCCGCATAGTCGAAATTAGTTTCTCCAATCCAATCGGTATGAGTAAGGATTGCCTCGTAATTCTTAATTGAGGCAGTGCCGGCAGGATTCCAAAATAGAGCGGATGCATCCTTTGCCATACTCACATAAGCACCACCCATTCCGATTGCATTAGCACCGGCAGGGATCTCTAAAAATGCCGCAGAAGTCGTCCCACTCTTAGAAACACTCTGAGCATAAATTGAACTTCCCATTAAAAATAAAATTAAAACAAAATATTTTATATGCATATCAGCTCCGCGCACTATTTAATAATTGCAAATTTGTCAATCTTTTCACCCAATCCGGGTGCGTCAACATGGAATATATAAACTCCGAAAGCCAAGTCCATTCCATCTTTTGTAACGAGATTCCACTCTTGCTGTCCATTATCAACTAATGCATTATGTTCAAGTGTTTGTATATGTTTTCCACTAATCGTGTAAATTCGTATAGTACATTGACGTGGAAGATTAGTAAAATAAATTTTTCGTTCACCTCTGCCGACTTCGGTAGAAGCTTGTTCCCAAGATGCTGCTCCAACATAAGGATTGGGTACTACTGCAATTTTATCCAAATCAGAAACAGCTTTTTCTTTATCATAGTCAGGTGCATTAGCAGTGAACTCAAAATATTCTCCGTTCCTAAATGGTTTTTGAGTAACTAATTTATAAACATCGCCAACCTGCGGATGCTTCTGATTAGCTGCAGCAATTGTAGTATCATTAATCAATGTAACTGACCAGCTTACTCTCAAATCGCTAAAGTTCTTCGCCGGCTTACCTGCAGAATCGCCCATAACAATAAATATCGCATCGCCATCATTAAAGAGTGCATCATTATTTACGTCTCTAAAAATGAATTGATAATATTTATCTTCTGTAACATTTTTAACTTTTATATTCGATTGAATAGGTTTACTAAATGAAGTTGCCGGGAACGATAGATCACCTTTTCCCGCTTCTAATAATTCTATTTCAAAATCAGCAGGGTAATTAATTCTCTTGCTATTATATGCGCCAGCAAAACGAGAATCAAATCCTAAATCTACTATATAGTTACTATTTCCTTTTTCCCATTTGCTTTCATTATAATCAATGGATACAGTATTATCGTTAGTTATTGTCATCGAAATACCGTCAATAACTTTTGTAGTTAATTCAATTGATTCCAAAGTAGAGGTTGGTAAAACAGTATCCTGTTTGGTTGAATTTACTAAAACGAAGCTAGGTTTCGATTCATTATTGTAACGAGTTTTTTCTTTAAATAATAATCGATAAGTATTGTTATGTTTTATCGAATCGGGATCAAGAATTTCCAAAGAAATATTTCCGGTTCCTGGACCGCTTTTAAAGAATGCTGCTATTTGAGGAGGGATATAACCGGCAGCGGGTGCTTTAGGCGTAATTACCGCAGTATTTACATCGGTAGTAATTTTCCCGTTTATATCTTTCTTAATAATAGTTGTTGTTTCAGAAGGCGGAATGCCTTGGAATTTACCTTCAATTGATACAGAAGTAAATCCTTGATCATATGCAGCAACTGCATAGTAATATGTTTGTCCGTTTTGAACAGTTGTATCGATATATGAATGTTTAATACCGCTATCATTACCAAGATTGAAAAGAGCACCATTTACATCAATCGGATGAAGTCCCTTTAAACCATCAATTAAATCAAATTGAGCAATTGGTTTTCTGAAGGTTGCTTTTCCATAAGCATCGGTAATAGTTTTATTCTCAAGAAAATTCGGTTCGGTAGAACGATATATCCTATACCCCTCAAAGTTATATTTTTGATAGAATGAATCGAAAGTCTTTTCTGCTCGATCGTCCCAATAAAGTGTTACTTTTTTATCTCCCGCAATAGCTTTTACAAGCGGTTTTTCAGGTGGTTTAGCAAAACGATAATTTGCATTATAAATCTGCTGTACCGTCTTCTTTCTTCTAAATAGATCATCTTTATCAATTCCAAATAACAGAGACATTGAGAATCGTTCTGTACTTCCTGTTAATTCATTTTTACCAGTGGTAGTAGAATAGCTATTTCTTCCGAGCATTCCGAATAGATAACTTGAAAAATAGTTAGCAAGGTTTACACCTACTAATGATTGTCCATGAGGTTCGGGAAGACTTGAAAAAACTGTCCAGTTTTCTTCATCTCTATTTAATTCATATTTATGAACAGGATAGATTGCGAATCCAGTAAGACCTAATTGATCAGATTCATCTTTATCTAAAATTCCAAAATTAGGTTCTCCTTGATCAGGTTTTCCATTACCTTCAGAACCATCTATATCAGCTTCTGTATATCCTTCATCAAACGGTCCAAGTCCATCGATACCTACATCATCATTTAATGGTTCGCCTTTATCCCAAACTCCATTACTATTATCGTCAGAATAAGCTCTCCAATTGCCATTCTCATCAGCATCCCAATGAGGTCTCCAAGAATATCCATAAAATAATCTAAAATTTGTTGTATCTCTTCCGACTACTAATACGAATGGATCTTGATCCGGAGTTTCAATAAAGCGAGTTGCGGCATTATCTCTTCTTTCATCAGTCAAACCATCTTTATCATTATCTTTCCTGTCATTAGAAACACCCGGGCTTTCCAAGAATGCGTAACCAGCTAATCCAACCGGACTCCAGTTGCCGGGACTTCCTGTGGGAACGGTTGACCAAGCATAAGAAATATCAAGAAGATCATCATAATCGCCTGCGTTATTAGATGAATTATCATGACCTCCAATACCCCAATCAATATATTGAGCAAATAAAGTTTTCTGATAATCAGTAGTTCCCATATTGGTAATTTCGTAATACCAGAAGATTACATCTTCTGCAAGAACTTGAGACCATTGGAAACCTCTTGTTTTAACCTGCATTCCAAGACCGCCTCTCAATAAATCATCAGCATCAGGAGAGAAATTATTTTTTAGCAGATATTCTCTATCTTCATTATCATCAAAAACGAAATATGTTTCCACATCTGCATTACGAATACCTTTACCGAAGAAACCATTCCAAGAACCATTGTAATCGCTTAAACGGTCAGGCCAAGATAAGGGCCAGCTCTCTGGTACATCGCTTCTGGCAGGTATTTTTGAATATGGAGCGGCATATCCGGGTAAAGGCCACCATCCATAAGTTACACCGGTAGCTGCATCATACCGTGTAAACTCATAGTAGTTCGTTTCTAATGGATGTAGAACTCTTCCCAATGGGTCTTTAGTTTCTGCTTGAACAATCATTGCTACACCATCAATATAGGTATGATTAGTGCCTTTGGGCCATACACCGCTTCTGCTTGCTTCATTTTCCCAATCGGCAATCTGACCGAAATTGTAATAAACAGTGGCAGCAAGGTTACCATCCATAAAACCCTTACGAGTTTGGTTATGGTCACCTTTGTTTTTATCCACTCTCGCTTGCGCAAAATTGATGGACGTAAAAAGTAAAAAAACTATAACAAATAAATTTTTAATTCGCACCTTTTCCTCCCGATTAAAAACTAAAAGATGCACCGACAATAACCTGCCGCGGTGCTGAATAAAAATCAGGTCTTGTGAAATATTCTGATAATGTATTTACTCCTCGCGGAGCTTCTTGAGCACGTGTTAATTCTAATGTATAACCTGCTCTTCCTGTATCGCTAAAAATATCTAATTCATTAGCTGTATCGAATAGATTATAAACTTTCGCATAAACTGATATATCTCTTCCGAAAACTTTGAAATATTTTGTCAGATAGAGATCAACATTAAAGATACCGGGACGCGTTTCACTATTTTCTAAACCTGTTCGTTGATTCTGTACTGATGGTGTGTATGGTAATCCCGAACCAAGTCTTCCAATAGCACTTGCGATAATATCTCCCGGCGTTCCGGCAGTCAACGTGAAATTAAGTGAATGTCTTCTATCCCAATTTAACGGTACAAGTTGTTTATTTGATTCCACGGGAGGATTCGATTGAGCTTTATTAAATGCATCATTTGGATCGGATGCATTTCCTTTAGCTATCTGGAATGTATAATCAAGACTTGCACCTATACCATCACTAAATCTTTTTTCAAATGATATAGTAAATCCTTTTACTGACCCATAATCTCTATTTATAAGTTTAGAAAATTTTCTAAATTCATTCTTGATATGAATCTCTGTACCGAGTAGGTTTCTAATATCTTTATAATATGCTGTTACATTAATCCCAAAATTTTCTATTAATTCTTGTTGAAGACCGATTTCATACATAACAGTCTGCTGCGCTTCAAGATCAGCGTTTCCTATTGTATTACCAATATTCTCAGGGAAATCGCCCGTTAATGGAATTCTGAAATTTGGATTACGATACAAAAATTCAAATGCCGGAATCTGGAAAAAATGTCCGTAAGAAATATGTATTGCTCCCTTATCTGTTATTGGATAAGAGATACCGATACGAGGACTAAATTGATATTTTGCTGATGCCTTCCCCATTAATGAATCCGGAAATGGTGGAAGCAGTTCGTCTAATTGCGCAATTCTATCAGGGTATTTTAAGTAACTTCCATCCGGTTCAAAATAATCGAAACGAATTCCCGCATTAATTACTAAATAATCAAGTTCAATTTTATCTTGAAAATATGCTGCCATCTGGACAGGATTAGCATTGTAATTATTAAAATTAAATGCTCCCGGAGCAGGTATTGTTGGGATGTAGTTTGTCGAAGCATCAATTACAATTTGAAAATCTTTATATGAGAGATCGTGATACTTATATTCTGCACCGGTCTTAATTTGATGTGTATTATCTATCTGCCAAGTAAAATCGATCTTTCCCGAGTATGTAGTGGTCTTGTGATTAAAGTGCCAGTTTTCAGTACCACCTGTTAAGAATGCACTACCGCTTACATCACGCATCCTTTCCGGTTTTACATACCGTGGGTCTAAAGGATTCTCAAAAACGTACTGTTTATTTTCAGTGGAAAATGCCGATCCCATTATATCTATAAAAGCAGAATTTCCGAGTACGTAAGTATAGCTTGCGCTATATAATAAACTTGTTTGAAAATTTGAATAATTACCATCAGGATTCAATTTGAATCGATGATTATAATTTCTATACTCTTGGTCCTGATATAAAGTATTAAACACTATTCCCTTGCCACCATCTCCGACATTCAACGAGAGTTTACCTTGCAATGAAAGTCGCTTGCTATCATTCATTGCCTCATAACTATTATCCCCTGTATTACCAATATACCAATCATTTGGGCTATTGGCAGAAAAGTTTGATGAATCGGATGGATTAAACATTCTCTTTCCATAAAGAAAGCCAGAATCATAAACATATCTTCCAGATACAAAAAATGAAAGAAGTTTTTCAATTCCCGGTATTGGTCCGCTTAAGCTGCCTTGAAAATTATAAACATCCTTAGGGGAAATTTTTTCTATATTTGGATATAACCCTTTTCTATCGGTAATATAATCACCTGTATATGCAGAGAAATCTCCTTCAATAGAGCTTCCTGCGATTTTTGTTACCTGATTAACTACTCCCGAAAGTGCTTCCCCATATTCAGCATTAAATGTACCGGTAAGTACTTGAAGCTCTTCAATGCTATTAACTTCCGCCTCTAAAGCAGAAGTACCGGAAAATGCATCATTAACCGAAACACCATCAATAAGATATTTTACTTCATTCGCTCTTCCACCCCTGAAGTGTCCGTCTACAACGCCTGCTTGTAGATTGACTACTGATTGAACATCTTCTAATGGAAGCATAGAAATTTGGTCGCCGCTTACTTTCGCTTCGGTAGATGTTAAATCTTTCTGAACAATAGGCTTGACGGCAGTAACTACAATATCATTCATCTCAACGGAAGTTTCTGATAAGACGAAATCGATTCGAGTGGTTTTATCTACCGAAACTCTTACCTCTTTATTAATTATTGTAGAGTAACCAATTAAAGATGCCTTTAATTCATAAGAACCCGGTGGGATATTAATTATAAAATAATTCCCATCGATATCAGAAGCCGCACCGAGATTAGTCCCAATGATAATTATATTTACACCAATGAGCGGTTCGCCTGTTTTTGCATCAGTAACTTTTCCGGATATTTTACCGGTAGTCCCAGCGAATACATTTACTGCAAATAGAAGAAAGAAAATTGGTATAAATAAGTAATTTTTTCTTTCAGTGAACATAAAATTCACCTGTTAAATTTATTGAATAAAATGAAATTAAACGGGCTGCATATTTCAGCAGCCCATAAAAATACTACTTAACTAAAAGCATCTTCTTTGCTTGAACAAAATCACTAGCTTCAATTCTGTATATATACATACCACTTGATACTCTAATTCCACTTTCGTTATTACCATCCCATTGAACTTTATGAACTCCTGCAGGAAGATCAGAATTTACTAATGTTCTGATTTCTCTTCCTAACATATCATAAATTTTTAATTTTACTACACCTTGTTTTGGTAAAGCATAAGTAATAATGGTAGTTGGATTGAATGGATTAGGATAATTCTGTTGCAATGCATATTCAACAGGAACTACACTATTTCCTTCAACGCCAGTGAGATCAAGTTTCTTAACTTCTAAAAGATCGCAATATACTGTTCCTTTGAACTGTCCGAGTGGATGCATTCTAACTGATAAAGATTTTGCACCTTCTCTTATTGGGACATCTATATAATATTGCTGCCAATCGAAGCTTGTTGCATTAGGGAATGTAAGAGGCATATCACTTGACCAAAATTCTCCCCAGCCTTCATTATTACCATAGGTATTATGTAAGATTGGTGTGATTGCAAATTTACCTTGATCCCCTGCCGCGCTT
>Ga0172380_10000356_pt1 | contig 92578 bp, 73 predicted proteins | sample Leawe162metaG_FD_119747 | JGI IMG/M metagenome (GOLD analysis project Ga0172380, IMG submission 119747) | Leachate microbial communities from a municipal landfill in Southern Ontario, Canada - Leachate well 162 metaG | ecosystem: Engineered > Solid waste > Landfill > Unclassified | place... | reverse complement strand
GACGAGTTATATCATCTTCAAGTTGACACAACTGTCATCACAAGCACCGAGGAATGTCCCGAGAGACGTATTGGATATAGAACGCAATGCACGGCAATTTAAGTTGGATGGTAAACGGGAAAGGGCTTATCCAAGAGTCCTTAAAATGAGCAAAAACAAGTTTCCAGTTAGACCAAAGAAAATGCCGTCCACTCTTAAGTGAACGGCATTAGCCATTAAGGCTCCCTTTTTACTGTCTAACTTCTCGTTACTTCATACGACGACGCATTGCCGCCAGTGGTAACAATAAGGCGGTTAGCCAACCTAGAGCACCGCCACCTGAAGATTCTGTTTTCTTAGCACTAACTGTGATGGTTGCTGTACCTGGATCACTTTCAAGTTTGCCATCAGAGGCTGTAACAGAGAAAGTAAGAACATGGTCACCGCTAGGAGCTGAGAAGTTTATGCTGTCTCCACCATTAGTAAATGTGACTTTAATACCACTTGTTTGTACCCAGTTATAGGTTAGGGTGTCTTTATCTGCATCTTTAGCATTGGCCTTAGCTGTGACAACAAACCCTTCAGTACTTGCCATGCCCGTAGGTGCAACGGTTGGTTTGGTATTATTAATCATGACAGTGACTTTTGCTGGCGCTGAAGCATTACCCATAGTATCTAGTGCAATAACTTCAACTTCCATTGTTGTGCTCTGTTGGTTAATTACAGCATCAGTACTTAAATGCACTGTTCCATCTTTATCGACAACGACCATGCTGCTATTAGAGTTCAGTGTGACAAACTCGGAGAATGGACTTGTGATCATGTCTGGATCTGTTGCTGTTAATTTGCCTAACACAGTTCCTGCTGCAGCACCTTTATCTACTGAAAGCATCACGTCGGCTACTGTTGGAGCAGAGTTACCTTCGTCAGAGGTATTAGCAACAACGGACATAGAACCAGAATCAGACAGGAACATAAAGCCTATCGCATTATCGCCAACTTGAGTTTCTAAAGTTGCACTTTCTCCTGGTTTTAGTTCAGTAACTTCATTGCCTTCTGTATCAACTAGCATTGCAGAAGTTCCTGAACCATCAAGCATCAGTGTTGCCACCACGCTGTCTTCATCACCCGATGGAATTGGAGCCCAGTCACTATCCTCAACGCGGAAGCGAACCTTTATAGTCTTACCTAAATCCGCTTGAGTTAAGCCTAAATCTTCAAAACAGGCTTTACTCGTTAGGAAGTCATTACCAGTCACGTGGAATACAGGTTCTAATGTTCCAGACGAAGTACCATATTTAGAAACTAAACCATAGATAGATCTTGGATATGCTTCATTGAACCAGTTTAAGTTCGCCGTTGCTGCTGTGTAATCCCAAACTCCATCATTGTTAAGATCATAATCGACTGAATAGTTACCCGCTAGAGGATGGATAATAGGATCGCGCATTTGTAGCGTGTTATATATCGCAATACCCGCATCACATGAGCTGCTTAATAACAGTTCACTCGATGCATTGAGCAAGTCATGACGTTTTGTATTATCAACAGGGCTAGTTGCAATAAGTGGAGCCGTAAATGGATCTGTAATTGAAGTTGCGCCTACGTTGGTGAGTGTGCGCACTATGCCATCGGCAGTGGTTTCTGTTGCAACTGAAATTGCAGCCGCTGCTTTTGGCAGAATATGATAAACCAAATGTAGTGCTTTTTCTTCGCCATCCATAAATTGGATCGCACCATCGTATTCTGACAATGTTAATGCAGTAGAAGCATCTGCAGCAGTCCCATCAAGCTCATAGGATGATGTAAGAGTCCATTCTGGCAGTTTTGTTGGATCTATTGTGGCTGTAACGTCAAAGTCGACAGTTTGTCCTGCTGGAATCGTTACGCTTGCAGGTACTGCAAAACTTAGTGCTCCAGAATCTAAGTCATTCTGGAAACGTTGGTCGACTTTTAGTGTGTAGGTTTTTTCTGCTGTCGAGAAGTTCTTAACAGAAACCGTTTTAGTAATTGAAGTTGTTTTATTGAGAGCCAATAAGCCAAATGCTAAAGCGGCTTGTTTAGTCTCTTTATTCCAGGCAGCAACAGGAAGGTTAATGGCTTTTTCTACATTGACCAATCCAGAACCAATATAACTGATTGGTGCCAACTCAGTGTCTGGGTTTATTTCTTTTGGCTCTAGCGTTACGTCTAAGTTTGCCGCGTTCATAATTGTGGCTTTAATTTCAAACGCGTTGCGATGTGGTAATGCCTCACGAATGATACTAATTGCACCAGCTGTGATTGGACTTGAGAATGAGGTACCGCTTATTGGAGTTAATCCTTCTCCTAAACCTGGGTGAGCAGTTAATATGTCAGTACCAGGAGCGGTAATCTCCGGCTTTAAAGTGCCTGCAATTGAAGGACCACGTGAAGTAAAGGTTGCAATTGCTCCTGCCGTCGTGACTTCAGTAGATGACACGCTGAACGCTACGTTACCTGCCGCGAGCGCCGTTTTAATTGCATCACCATCTTCCTTTGAAATCATCACAGATGGAATTGTTATGCTGTTGTCCTCACCTCCCATAACAATTGGAGCTGTGTTGGCCGCGTTGTTTGCCACTATGACAAATGAAGCACCTTTTAACTGCGCATTTAGAACTTTAACAGCGAAGCCACAAACTCCACGATCAATCAGTACCGTTTTACCAGTTAAGTCTTCAGTGTAAGCAACACAACCATTTTTGTTAGTTGCAGGGTAAATTATGGGGGCAGTTGCATTCGTGAAGCTGTATGTATTTGATTTATTAAACCCTGCACCAATAGCAGTAATTGACTCTCCAACTAGCATTGCATCAATTTTGCCAGCTTTAGTTGTTGGGTGTGTCATAGCGCCTACTGATAAAGCGCTATTAGTGGTACTTGGGCCGCCAACCACGAAAGGTGTTGAGCCATCATTACCTGCAGAGATAACCAAGTTTACCCCAAGTTTTACCATTTCATCAATTAAGACTTGAACTGCGCCACCATCGGTATCACCAAAGTCACCGCCTAATGACATGTTAACAGTGTCAACACGGTCAGTGATATCACCATCATCATTAGGATCCATTGATGCTTCTAATGCATTTAACTGGGCGATACCCGAACAGCCTGAGTTACATACTGAGTACACGAGTAGTTCTACATCAGGCGCCGTGCCAACTACTGAATGACTCACATGGGTTCCGTGGTTCGTTGTGACATCAATTGGATTTGGATCGTTGTTAACGAAGTCCCAACCACCAATTACTTTGCCCTGAGGCCAGTTTGGTGTTTCACTTTTGGCAGCAACAGCTGCTTTATAGTCAGCAACTAAGCCTGAACCACCTAGAGCTTTGTGAGTGTAATCGACGCCAGTGTCAAGTACAGCAACACGCTGACCTTTACCAGAGGCTACACCAGCTTCGATAATAGCTTTTGCTTTGATGTACTCCGCACTTGCTGCAACATCGAGTTTATAGTCGTATATAGGTAAAATGTCGGCAACTTCAGCATTTTTCAGTAAAGCAGCGAGTTTTTTATGATCACCTTGAACGACAATGGAATTAACTAATTTTGAGGTGGTTGCGACAATCTTAATATCAGCATCCATGTTCTGAATAGCATTTTTAACTTTTGATTGTGAACTTTCGATATTGCTCATGACCGATTGTCGATTAAAACCCTTTAATTGGCTTTGTTGAGCAACAGAAGGAGCTTTAAGTTTTATCATCCAGGCAACAGCTTGTTTTTGCTCATTACTTCCATTTTTTGTAGCACTGATGCCAGCGTACTGATCTGTCGCTTGGTTAGTCGTGTTGTACTTGGTTGCAGTGTCAGCAATAGCTGCGCTTGAGAGTAGTGCAGCGGAGATAGCGATCGATAGTTTTGTCTTCACAACTTCTTCCTTGTCAATTAATGCTTTCAGCACTTTACTAAATGTGCTTGTAGCTGAATTGTTATAGTTTCTGCTGCGCTCTTTGGCGGTAGCAATGAAGTTGTAACACAAATATATCGTATGGTTAACACTTTTGCGGTAAAAAAGATGTTAATCACACTTTGCGGTTTGTTATGTTGTTTGCAAGTATTTGCTATTTTTCCTGTTTAAGGCTTAACCGCTCTGACGATTGGGTTTTGTAGGCTGATTAAGGTTTCTGTCGACTGGATTTCATCGATAGATTGAATGCGATTGATGAGTACGTGCTGTAAACCATCGATGGATTGGCACATTACCTTTACGAAAATACTGTAGTTGCCTGTGGTGTAATAGGCTTCGACGACTTCTTCGAGTGCGTTGAGTTTGGCTATGGCGGCGGGGTAATCGCCAGCACTTTTAAGATTGATACCGATAAAACAGCAGACGTCATAACCTAGGGCTTTAGGATTTACTGTGATCTGCGCGCCTGTGATTATCCCCGCTTGCTTCATTTTTTCTACCCGAACATGGATAGTGCCCGCGCTAACGCTAAAGCGTTTAGCGAGTTCAGCAAAGGGGGTGCGGGCATCCTGCATTAGGGCTTCGAGGATATGATTATCGAGTTGATCGCGCTGAAATGCGGTATCCATAAATAAACTCTCTATAACGTAGTGAATTGTCATAAAGTTACGTTTTTTTATGGGGAATTGCTACCGATTTTGCCCGTATTATTTGATTTTAGTGATCATTGTTCGCCCAAAGGCTCACAAAAAGGCACTTCTGCGTTAAAAGTCATGCTGACACCCGAGTAGGGATGTTTGATGGTGAGCTCTGCTGCATGTAGTAATAGTCGAGGCGCTAAGGATTTTGCCAGTGAGTCGGCATAAAAACCATCGCCTAAGATCGGATGACTTAGCGCCATCATATGCACCCGTAATTGGTGTGAGCGGCCTGTGATTGGCGTCAGTTTAACCAGCGTTGAGCGTTTGGCGCGGCTCATTACTTGGTAGTGAGTCAAAGACGGTTTGCCAACAAGATGATCGACTTTCTGTTTAGGGCGATTTGGCCAGTCGCAGATCAGTGGATAATCAACGCTGCCAGTGTCATTTTTGACATGGCCTGCAACCCTTGCATAATAGGTTTTGCTGGTTTCTCTATCGTGAAACTGACGTTTTAATTCCCGCTCGGCGCTACGAATAAGGGCGACAACTATCACGCCTGAGGTCGCCATATCGAGGCGATGGACGATTTGACAATGGGGATGCTCTGCTTTTACCCGGGCATAGACACTGTCGTAATGGGCGGGGTCGCGACCGGGCACAGACAACAATCCTGAAGGTTTGTTGATGACGATAATGTCTTTATCTTGATAAAGAATATCGAGCCAAGGAGTGGTCGGTGGTTGGTAAATAAAATCAGTCATAAATAGTGCCTATTCGTCAATGCGGGGCAAAGATACTCTGCTCGGCTTGAGGGTGCAAGTGTGAGGCCCAAAGATCGGCGGTGCCATTATCCTCGCTGACAAAAGTAAAGCGGATTAGTTGATGATTTGCTGATAGAGCTGTATTTGAGTTTTTGTTATACTCCCGTCCTTTTCGTTAATGATCATTTTGAGTCTGTGAAGCCATGAGCCAGCCAGAGATATACACTCCCGAGAATCTTTCTCACGTCCATAACCGTCTTGAGTTATTGGCACCTGCAAAAAATGCTGACTACGGTATCGAAGCCATACGCCATGGTGCCGATGCGGTATACATAGGTGGTCCTGCATTTGGTGCGCGGGCAACGGCGGGTAACAGTGTTGAAGATATCGCGCGCCTGTGTACTTATGCTCATCAATATCATGCTCAGGTATTCGTCGCCCTCAATACCATTTTGATGGATAACGAACTGGCCGACGCCGAAAAACTTATTTGGCAATTGTACGAAGCGGGAGCTGACGCGCTGATTGTGCAGGACATGGGCGTATTGCAGCTCAATTTGCCGCCGATTGCCCTGCATGCCAGTACCCAAATGGATAACCGCAGTCCAGAAAAAGTGGCGTTTTTAGAGCAAGTTGGTTTTTCTCAGGTGGTGCTTGCCCGTGAATTGGGCTTAAGCCAAATCCGTGATGTCGCCGCGCATACTAATATGCAACTCGAATTCTTTATCCACGGTGCTTTGTGTGTGGCTTACAGTGGCTTATGTAATTTGAGCCATTCCTTTAGTAACCGCAGTGCTAACCGCGGTGAATGCTCGCAAATGTGCCGCCTGCCGGGCAATCTTAAAACCCGTCAAGGCGATGTGTTGGCGCAGAATGAACATTTATTGTCTTTAAAAGACAACAACCAAACCGAAAACCTCGAAGCGCTCATCGATGCGGGCATTCGCTCGTTTAAGATTGAAGGTCGCTTAAAAGATTTAAGTTACGTTAAAAACGTCACCGCGCATTATCGCCAAAAGCTGGATGCGATTATGGCGCGTCGTCCCGAGTTTAAGGCTTCATCCCACGGCCGCTGCGAACATTCCTTTATCCCAGATCCTGAGAAGACCTTTAACCGTGGCAGCACAGATTACTTTGTTAACGAACGTAGCCAAGGGATTAAAGATTTTCGCTCGCCCAAATACATAGGCGAAGAAGTCGGCAAAGTGGTCAGCATAGGTAAAGACTTTATCCAAGTGAGCTCTAGCCATGAGTTTAATAACGGCGATGGCTTAGCGTTTTTCCCCGCGAATTTTGCCATGGCAAAACAATCCGATGACAAGTTGCAAGGCCTGCGGGTTAACCGCGCCGAAGGGTTAAAACTGCATATATTGCAGGTGCCAAAGGATTTAAAAGTCGGCATGACTTTGTACCGTAACCATAACCAAGCCTTCGAAGCCCTGTTATCTAAAGAATCTTCTAAACGGATTATCGGCGTCGATTTACGGTTGAGCGACACCCAAGAAGGACTCGCACTGACCTTGACGGATATCTATGGCCTAAGCGCCACAGTCAATTTAACGGTCGAGAAGACGCCTGCGACTGATGTCGATAAGACCTTACAAAATACCCGTACTCAGCTGGGTAAGCTCGGCAGTACCGACTTTGTTGCTCGTAGCATTAGTATCGATACGGCCCAAGCTTGGTTCTTGCCTGCGTCTGTGCTCAATGGTCTGCGCCGTGATGGTGTGGCCGCTCTAGAGGCTGCTCGTGTGCAAGGTTATGTGCGTCCATTGCCGTGGAAGCATAATCAAGATGCAGTCTATCCCGTCAAGCATTTGAGTTACTTAGGTAATGTTGCCAACGAAAAGGCTAAGGATTTTTATCAACGCCACGGCGTGATTGAAATTCAAGATACCTATGAGAAAAATGGCGTCACCGAAGACGTGCCATTGATGATCACTAAGCATTGCCTACGTTTTAACTTCAATCTGTGTCCGAAAGAAGTGCCAGGGATCAAGGCCGATCCTATGGTGCTTGAAATCGGCAATGATGTGCTCAAGTTGGTATTCGACTGCCCTAAATGCGAAATGATGGTGGTCGGTGAAAACCGTCAAGTGCGAGGCCAGAAGCACCTTTAATATTTGTCATTAGGAGCATTGCCCGAGTGCAATGCTCCTAGCACCTATTCAGCTACATCCATGCACCTACACTAGCCTACCTCTCATTGATGTTGCTCTCACCAGCGTCACTCTCATATTTTCATCAAAGCCTTATATTGCACATGCGGTAATGAGCAGATATCTTATTGAAAATAATATCAATAATAAGGGATGTTAAAATGGGATTGTTAGACGGTTTACTCGGTAATGCTGCTGAGGTTGATTTACAGGAATTAGCCGAGGAATTAAGGCCTATCATGGGCATTCAAGAAGAATTAAAACTCGCCTACAAAGTGATCCGCGATTTGTTTATTTTCACCAATAAACGCCTGATCTTAATTGATAAGCAGGGACTTACAGGCAAGAAGGTTACTTATCATTCCATACCGTATAAATCCATTACCCATTTTGAAGTGGAAACGACAGGCCATTTTGATATGGATGCCGAGCTTAAAATTTGGATCTCAGGCCAGAGTGAGCCTTTAGTAAAAGAGCTCAAGCGTGGTACGGATGTCGTGGGTATTCAAAAGACTATTGCCACTTTTGCACTTTAGTTTTTTTGCACTTTAGTTTTAGTGCTGCGACTTAGATTCATTTAGTGCTATCAAGCTTGGAGTTGTTATCGCAAGCTAACGGTTAATGGGAGTAAGGTAAGCCAAGTTTTATCTGGGCTTACCTATCCTCGCTATCGAGTGTGATTCAAATCTGCTTGATTAATTTAACACTATCCTACTTGTGCTAGTGGAGTGCTCTATCGGTTCGCCCGCCATAGTATAGGTTTCGGAAAGCTTGAGTTTGCCTTGCTCATCGTATTGATTGTGAATGCCGACCCAGAATTGCTCCTGTCCCTGAATTTGTAAATTACCTTCTTCGGCAATCTGGCGATTGGGATGATAGCGTTTCATTGCATAAAGCTTGCTTTCATCATCAAATTTTAAGTGATAAGCCAATATGGGTTCTTCGGTGTGAGCGGCGACATCTACTGCTATTGTTTTATCTTCTCGCTGTTTTGTCGTGGTATTGCCATTGGGTGCGTGATACTTCTGACGAGATAAATATGCGTTATTTCTACTATTGCTAGCATGATGTTCGCTGTCATCCGTACGGTTATTTGGTCCGTTACTTTGCCCATCAGCATCGTCTTCATCATAGTCATAACTAGGATTTTCTGGGCTATCCCATTCAGGTTCTTCATCTTCCTGAGTTGCTATATTTTCATGAAAATCAAAGTAGTGACGGCTTTCTATCAGTTGGCCTTGTTCATCTAGCCAGGCTTCGCGGTACACTTGTCCTTGGGGCGTAAAACGTTGCCAATGGCCGATATCGAGGTAACGACCATTAGTAATTTGGATTGTGCCAGTTTCTAAAATTAAACCTTGAGGGGACAAGGATTTAGAGCTAAATAAATCCCCTTGCGTACGGGTGAGTAACCAGCGAATGGCACCACCTTCATAATATTCGATGCGAGTATCGGCAATACCTTCTTGATAGTATTCCCTTTGATTATTATCAAGATTATAGCCGCAGCGGGTATTCGAGTGACTCTGATAGGATTCGAGGATCCCTTTGTTATTATAAAAGCTGGACTCTTTGAGGTAGCCTTGGCCATCACGAACTTCATATTCAGAAATTGTACGTATCGTGCCATCTTCATAAAACCAGCGAGCAGTGCCATCACGGTTGCCCTGTGTGTGCGGTAAGTACATCTGAATTTGCTGGTTTTCGTGGTATTCAATAAAAGGGGCTACCGAGAGATTATTTTTATATTGGCCTTCGGCCGAAAGCACGCCACTTTTATAATAGCTTCTAAATAGACCTTCCCTGAGTCCCTTTTCAAGATAGATCTCAAGGGCGAGTTGACCATTGTCATGATACCAAAGGGCCATGCCTTGTTCTTTGCCATCCTCAAAATAGATTTTTTCTTCAATTTGGCCATTGGGATACCATTTTACATGTTCGCCATGTAATTGGCCTTCGGTATTAAAGGGTTCACGCCATGCAGGCTTACCTGAGTCGTAAAACTCTTCAATGACTTTACCCGTCACATCGTTACACACTTTTTGTTTAATTGCTCCATTGGGATGATACCAAACGGCTTCATATTCATAGCCTTGGTTGTAATATCTTTCAGCTTCTAGTGAACCATCAGGGTAATATTGTTTTTCAATTCCGTGGATAACATCTTGCACTAAGGGCCGGATAAGCTGTATTTGTCCAGATTCATAGTAGCGAGTTAACGTATTGATATAATGGCTATTGCTATCTTGTTCGGCGGTTTCTTTAAGCTGACCATTGCCATAAAAGTATTGAATAAATTGACCTTGGGGATGGCGATCTTCTATTTGATTGATCTTGCCCTCATGGTCGTACCACGTTTGTATTCCAAGTTGCTGATCATTAATAAAGTTGCCTTCAAATAATAGGGTACCTAGGGCATTGAATTGGCGGGTCACGCCATTACGTTCGCCAAAATAGTTTGAATCGACGGCTTGGGTAAGCCCTGGGCTTTGGGTGATGATTCTAAGTATACCCGCACCATCTTCAGTATTGAGTTGGTGAAAAGTGCGGTGCAGTTGGCCTGTTAGGCTGGCGTAATCTTGAATATCGCCTTGCACTATATTGTCTGCATCGAGGGTAAAGTGGCTTATCAATAATGCATCGAGATTGTTAAGCTCAACTTGCCACAACGCCTTTATTTGGTTGTTCTTTTTTGGGGTGATACTGCACACTTTTACCTTGTCGAGCCAAAAGTTCTGCTCGGGGAAAGGGAATTGATTGCTGATTTCGAGGCGGTCGAATTCGGTATGGTGGAATTCGCAGCATTCATTGACGTTTTCCCAGCCCAAGAGTTCTATGACTTGGGGCGTATCGTAGTGATAGAGAGTTAAGCCGTGGTCGGCATTTTCTTCGCAAGAAGTTGCGTCTGCCTTTGTCGCATGGATTTTTAAGCTGAAGTGGCGCTGGAATAGCGGTACAGCGACTGACGGCTCCTGCGTTAAATCTTGTTCTTGGCTGAGTGTTTGTGATTCAGTTTGAAGATGAATGTCTTTTGGATCGCGGCTAGTTTGGTTTGAGGGAAATAACTTGGCTTTGAGTGCGCGAAACAACGACATTGGGGGAAATCTCCATATCCATATGTAAAACAATAAGCTTATCTGAGGAATACTCATGGTAACTGAGTATTTCTGTGCGCATATCATAGCGGTTTATGGATTCGTTTCTCAATGCTTGATTGCTCCAAATACCGTTTAATCAGAGTGGCACATTAATAAAAGCAGAGGAATAAAGACAAAATGCTTGATAACTTTTTTGCAAAATTACCCACAGATTTATCGGCCGAAGTGTTTGAAAAACTGGCGGGCAATAACACTGTGACCATTGAGCGCATCGTTTCCAATGGGCAATATACCCAAGCTACCTGAAGATACGAGTTTCAGAGCGCTTAGGGTGCTTCAATTCAAGGCGCATCAATGACAGAATGTCGGCCACCTTCTGAATTGATGCAACACGGAAGTGGAGTGCCCTAAGCGCTCCGTCCCGGCGGGTTTTAACGCACTTTATGCCGTGTTGGCTATTTTTAACTTAGTCCACTAGGTCTGCAAATAGCCGCCTTGCCTAAAGTGCGTTAAATTCCCGCTGAATCCTGCATCTTCAGGTGGTTTGGGTATCTACCCGAAGGTCAATGATACGATCAAACTCAACATGAATGGGTGATGCTGCTCAAAGGCGAGGCGACGCTTGAATTTGAACAAGGTGAACCCGTTACGCTAACTCCTGGTGATTACTTAACGATTCCGCCCCATCAAAAACATCGAGTCGCTTCGACTTCTATAAGTTCAGAAACCCTATGGCTTGCGGTATTTTACGATTGATTAAGGCTAAGGCTACAGGTTAACGATTCTGCCATAGCCAACTGGGTGTATTGAGTAAGTCTTGGCCTTGGATCTGCGTTTGGCCTAAGGTTTTGTCTAAGGCCAAGGTATTGCAGTGTTCAAATTGGCTTAAGGCATTAATAAGCCGATTAGCATGGGAAACCACCCACAACTGGCACTCTTCCGATACCTTAGCGATTAAGCGTGCAAGCGCAGGTAATAAGTCGGGATGTAGGCTAGTTTCTGGCTCATTTAACACCATAAGCTCTGGCGGTCTTGGGGTCAGTAGGGCGGCGATTAACAGCAAATAGCGCAGGGTGCCATCCGACAATTCACTGGCATTGAGTGGCCTTAATAAACCATGCTGATGAAATGCGAGCACTAAAATGCCGCCCTCTTGAGGTTCAATGCGAACCTCAGCACCGGGAAACGCATCGCTGACCGCATGGTCAAAAGCCGTTTTATCACCTATCTCAAAAATGGTTTGAATTGCTGATGCAAGGTCGCGCCCATCGTGGTGCAATACTGGCGTGGCTGTACCTAATTGTGGACGACGGGCTGGCGCTTCTGCATCGGTTCTGAAGTGATCGTAAAAGCGCCATGCGCGGATACTATCGCGAAGTTTTAGCACTTCAGGGCTGCGCTCTGGATCGGCAAGTTCGGTAAAAATACTGTCGCCGCTTTGCAGGTGTGCGCCTAAGGTTATCCAGCCTTGTCCGTCAGCACTGCGACTCTTTACCATAGGACCACGGCGCTCAACCAATACCGTTGAGGGTCGATACTTAGGTCCGTTCCAAATGGCTTCGCGCTTGATTTGTGGATCTAAGCCAAACAGCGTGGTGGCGTCGGGTTTAGGTAAACCGAGTTCAATAAGATAGCTAAAGTCCTCGCCAGCAAAGCCGAGCTTTAAGCGTTTTGGCGCTTGCCTGACGGTGGCTTCAATGGCGGTGTCGCCCGCTAGCATACTTTTGGTGGGGTTTTCTGGTCCCGCCCAAAAGCTGGAGTCGAGTCCGCCTTCTTGGGCTAAAGCATTGACAACGCCGCCTTGCGCCGTTTGTGCGAGTAAACGTAGTGCCTTGTATAGATTCGATTTACCACTGCCATTCGCCCCAGTGATCAAATTGAGTTGCCCTAGGGGCAAGACGATTTCACGCAGAGAGCGATAATTGAAAATAGCGAGTGTGGTCAGCATAGAATATCCAAGACTGAAATGAGCTGATAAGTCAGTAAATTTATCGACAAAGTAAATTAAACATGACGATAAAACAATGGCATTTACAGTAGCACTTTGTTGAGCACTCTTTGCCAGTTACCACCCATAAAACGGTCGCGGTCGGTAGATTTAAAGCGCGCCTTGGCTAAGGCATCGTCGATACGGCTCATGCGATCGATATGATTCAGCTCGGGGATCACTACATGTCTGGGCTCTGCATCAAAACCTAGCACGCCTTTCGCCCTCAGGCTGTACCACCATTCTTGATATTCTTTAATGCCTTTGGCGTTGTCATTGCCGAGTGCCAGTAGGTTTTCTTGGCCTCGGAGCGGGAAGTCATTAGCGATTGCCACGCAGTCCACTCCACCAACACGCATAACGTATTCCAGTTGTCGAATATAATCATCAATCGTGGGCACGGCATTATTGGTAAGCCAGAAACTCATCATAAATACGCCGAATACGCCGCCGCTATCGCCGATGGCGCGGATCACTTCATCGGGGGAACAACGGGCATGGTTGACTATACCGCGCGCTGCGCCGTGGCTTTGCACTATGGGTGATTTAGTGATTTTTGCGACATCTAAAGCGGTTTGAGCGCTGGAGTGACTCACATCAATCAAGATATTGGAATGATTGAGTTTGGCGATAAGCTCGTGCCCGTGGGCCGTGAGTGGTTTATTGAGTCCGCCACTGGCATCATTATCTAAGGCGCCACCGGCAAAGGTATTGCCGTAATGGTGGGTGAGTTGCAATACGCGTAGCCCTTGTTGATGAAACTCATCTACCCGCGCCCACTGGTTAGCTTCGCTGTCTTCTTCGACACAATCTGCGCCTTGGATTTGAAAGTATACCGCAGTGCGCTGGCTGTCGCGGGCACGTTGAATATCTCGCCCCCTCAGACCTTGCAGTAAAATATCGGGATGATCACTTACCCGTTTAGCGGCCTGCTTAATGCTTTCCATGCAAGCTTTATAAGTGCGTTTGTAGTTTTGAGTGCCATCGGCTTGTTCTATGGTCTCAATAGCCGAAATATCGCAAAGATAGGCATCGAGCTTAGCGGCAGTTACATCACTTAAGTCATCGGGAAGGAAAGATAAACCATCGACATATATCCGCCTCTGTGCGGCGGCAAAGCTAGGTAAACTGGCGAGTGGACTTAACAGAGTTGCTGCGCCAAGACCTTTAAGGAGTGTACGACGGTAGTGATTGACTGCCTTGATGGGCATGCTCGGTTCCTATCAATAACGCAAATGTAACTTCTTTATACCTTTTTAGGGCGTAGAAGTCTTTGATTAAATCCCTTTTTTGGCCTTTGCCCCTGAGCTAGAGTTGTGATTATTTGTTGTTGCCGAGTGGTTTCAATTATCGCTTGTCGCAGTAAATGAAAACCCTCGGGTTATGATTATCGAGTGGCTTCAACCATTGCTTTTGCCAGTGAGTTAAGGCCGTTAGTGCGCGATGGGCTGAGCTGACCTTCTAGGCCCAATTGTTTGAAGTAAGCTGTAGGATCAAATGCTTGGATTTCAGCGCGGCTTTTACCATGGCAGGCGCCAAGCAATAATCCGATCAATCCCTTAACGATGCGGGCATCGCTGTCGGCTAAATAATAGTGTTTGCCAGCCTGTTCTAGATGATAAATCCACGCATCACTTTCGCAGCCTTTGACCTGAGCGGCCTCGATGCGAAGCTCAGGGCTTAAGCTTGGTAAGTCTTTCCCTAACAACATAATTTGACGATATCTTTCCTGCCAGTTAGGGGCATTCGTAAAACGCGCCAGTAAGGTTTCGGCATCTTGCACTAAATAGTGAAAATCGGCCTCATTTGGCATAGGCATGATTGAATCTGTCATAGGGCTAAATCCTGTCTCACTTACTTGAGCGTAACTTGTCTTGAGCGTAACTTATTTTGAGCATCGTATGAGTGGCGTAGATCAGTGGCTAAATGCTGGATTACAGCAGCAAGTCTTTTACTGAGGCTAACGCGGCAATAAAGCGGTCGATATCGTCTTTATTGGTGTAGATACCGATAGAGGCGCGGCAACAGCCCTTAAGATTCAGACTCTGCATTAATGGCATGGCACAATGATGGCCACAGCGAACGGCAACCCCTTGTTGGTCCAGTAAAATGCCCACATCTTGGTGATGTTCATTGGCAAGATTAAACGCGACTACACCGATATTGTCATCAAAGGCGCCGTATAAATGCACTTCACCGAGCGCGCGCAATTGGCTTTGTAAATAGTTAATTAGTTCTGCTTCATAAGCTTGAACCTGCGGCATGAGCTCGGTTTGTAAAAATGTAATGGCCGCGCCCAAACCTATGACTTCAGCAATCGGCGGTGTGCCCGCTTCTAAGCGATTCGGCAGGTTGCCAAATTCTGTCGCCTCAAAACTCACGCGTTTAATCATCTCGCCTCCAGTTAATAGTGGCGCGAGATTATCTAACGCGTCGAAACGGCCGTAAAGCACGCCAACACCAGTGGGACCATACATTTTATGCCCCGAGAAGACGTAAAAATCACAATCGATTTCAGTCACATCCAGCGTTAAATGCGCCACTGCCTGCGCACCATCAACTAAGGTGATGGCACCTTGTTTTTTCGCTAACTGCACTAGCTGAGTCACGGGATTGACTGTACCTAGGGCGTTGGAAACATGGCATAGGGCGACGATTTTAGGCTTTAACTCGAGCAAGGTTTTATAGGCGTTGATATCTAAGCGGCAATCCTGACAGAGCGGGATTGGTTTAATGATTGCCCCTGTGCATTTCGCCAGTTCCTGCCAAGGCACGATATTGGCGTGGTGAGCGGCGGCGTCGATTAATATCACATCGCCAGCGTTTAATTGGGCAGTCAGCCCAAAGGCGACTAAGTTGATTGATTCTGTGGTGCCGTGGGTAAAAATGATTTCTTCGCGGCGTTTTGCCTTCAAAAATTGCTGCAACTGATCGCGCACTTTCTCATAGCTTAAGGTCGAACGCGCTGATAACTGATGTGCAGCACGGTGTACATTCGCATTGTCATTAGCGTAAAACTTTGCCATGGCATCTAACACCATTTGCGGCTTTTGGCTGGTGGCTGCTGTGTCGAGATAACATAGGGGATAACCATCAAGCATTTGATTTAACGCTGGGAATTGCGACCGAATCTGAGCATTTTGCTGATATGCTTCAGATGAGCCAAGTGTCACTGTGGTATCAGGCATAGCATTCGCCGAGGCATGGGATGTTTCAATGTCAGCCATTGTATTCGTCGCTGTGTGAGTCACAGTATTTGGCGTAGGCGATGCAGGTTGAGTCATGGGCGAGGCTAAGGGCAATGAAAAAGGCCATGGGATCTTCTGTGATCTGCCATGTGAATGCAAGTTTTAGCGGTTTGTTGAGGCGTTGGTATCGGACAGTGGTATTGAACGCCTAATTTCACTAAGGTCTGTTCAAACTGTTGCCTAATAGATATTTCGCACGCCTTAAACGGTTTTAGACTCTAACGCATCATTGAGCTTAGCTATGATGCGATTTTTCTAATGTTTAAGTTTTTCTTTTAAATTCAGCTAATACTTTACGCTTAATTCATCCACCGAAAGTTAAAACTCCGACTATCCTAAATTGGACGTCCTTCGTTGTCAGTGTTTTGCTGGAGAGTAGTTTTATGGTGAAGCTTTTAAAAGACTTACGGATTAAACATAAGATGATCGCCCTCGTTGGGGTGATGTTAGTGCTGATCTTGATTTTGTCTGGATTTAGTCTGTTGAAGATGCAGCGTGTATCGGAGGAAATTCATGGCATTGCAGAAGAGAATATTCCATTAGTCAGGCTATCGACTGACATCACCATTAAGCAGCTTGAAAGCTCTGTCATTCTAGAAAAAGCGTTTCGTGCCGCGGATGTTGACGCCGTATCCAGTCCACTCATTCTAGCGGCTTTTATTGCGGATGTTGTTCAGCACAATGAAGACATTAGCAAGGAGTTGCTCTCGACTCAAACCATGCTTGGAGAGGCATTAAAAAACGCTAAAACTCCTCAAGTACGTGAGAAAACACAGCAGCTAAATCAAGATATTGACACGATCATCCAACATTTTGCAGATTATAAAGTCCTGCTTGGCACCGTTATTTCGGGAATTCAGCAAAAAGAAGACCATACCGCTTTGGCTAAGCGGGTTGAATCTTTAGAGGAAGCGCAAAATGTGTTTAATGCTGAGCTAAGTCAATTCGTAGAACGTTTAGCGCTGATGACTCAAGCTGCAGTTTCTGTAACAGAGGAAGAAGAGCTTAGGGCCATTTATGGCTTAACGATTATTTCGATAGTGTCTTTAGTCATAGGATTATTGATTGGTATTGCTTGCAGTCAATACATGGTCAAATCTATCAATCGGTTACGTAATTCTGCCGCCATGATGGAAAAGGGCAACTTTAACCAAGAGTTACGTGTCGATTCCAAGGATGAATTAGGTGAACTTACCGTCAGTATGAATCAAATGGCGTGGACCTTAAGTAAAACTGTTGGCCAAGTGATTGCTCGAAGTGAAGAAATTGCCTCTATGGTGACTGAGCTTAATGCGGTGGCCGAGAATAATCGTGAGGCTATGTTGAGGCAGCAGGATAACACTGACCAAGTCGCCGCCTCTATGACCCAAATGGCAGCAACGATCACTGAAGTGGCGAGTAGTGCAGAAACCGCTTCTTACTCAGCGGGACAAGCCGAGCATAAAGTGAAAGAAAGTTGCGAGGTTGTCGATGCGAGCGAAAAAATCTCGAAGCAGTTGGTTGCCAGCGCCCAGTATTCGAATCAACTTATTCAACAGGTTCAGGCGAGTACGGGAAAAATCCTCAACTTTGTTTCTGTGGTCGATGCGATAGCTGGGCAGACGAACTTATTAGCTTTGAATGCATCGATTGAAGCGGCGCGGGCTGGAGATCAAGGTCGTGGGTTTGCTGTGGTCGCCGAAGAAGTGCGGGCATTGGCAACGCGCAGTCAAACGGCCACGCAGGAGATCAGCGATCTTATCCAAACACTCGTGAAAGATGCTAAGTCTTCAGTTGAATCCTTCGCCAATAACGATAAGCAAATCAGTGAATCGTCACTGCTCGTTAATCAAGCCAAGCAGCACCTATTTGAGATTTTAGATGCCTTAACTGAACTGACTCAGGCTAATACTCAAGTCGCGACCGCTAGTGAGGAGCAAGCCGTGACCGCCGAAGATATTAGTGAGCGCATTAATGCGATTCGTGATTCGGGTGAGTTGGTTCTCTGCAGCGCTAACGAAACCGCGAAAGCCAGTGAGTCACTGTCTAAGCAGGCTAATTCATTGAGGGAAACGATGCAGCAGTTTAAGGTGCGAGTTGTTTAAATGTATTAGCCCATAATTCAGTGTGCTAACGACGACAGCGGTTAACTTAACTGCGCCACTTCATCTTAGCTTGAGCCTCATTTGTGCCTTAACTCAATGTGAGGTGAGTATATCCTCAAACAATTTGAAGATGCAGGATTCAAGTTGTTTGGGATATAGGTCTATCTTGTTATCCGACACACAATTGCCGTAAAAATGATACTGGTTGTGCAGTGACTTGCAACAAACTGTTGTAATATGTAGCGCTAAATAACGACTAAAAATGTGAATTAAATGGGCATGCGTATTCTTTGGCTTCTTGTGTTAACGCTGAGCATTCTTCCTAGAACCGCTGCAGCATCAGATATTGCGAGCAGTGTTACTGGAGGAACTAATCGCCTTGCTGACGGCGGTGATTTTGAGCTGGGCATGAGTGTTTACGGGATTAATCAAGTCGATGTTCGGCAAACGGATTCTGGTTCTGCACAGTTGTCGCTGTTAGTCAGTGGCATGTACCAGTACAAAGGGCTGTTTGTTGAGATGATCCATCAATCTCAAGATGGCATTAATCTGGGATTTAATCTTTGGAGTTCAGAGGATTGGTCATTAGAACTGCTATTGGCTAACTTGCAAGGTTCATGGTCCCGTCCTGATGTGGATCCCAGTACGCTGGATGAAGCTGGCCGCAATGCTTATCTACTATCGGAAGATTCTCTCTATGTTGGTGCCGGTTTTCGTGCCACACGTTATTGGGGCGATAACTATGTTTTTCAGTATAGGTTAGTATCTGATTATTATGATGATCAAGGTATTCAAAGTTCTGCCAGATTGGGTAAGTCCTGGCAGGTTCGTAATTGGAATTTTCACGTATTGGGGAGCGTAGGTTACTCATCTGCCACCTTGAATCGCTATCTTTTTGGGATCAGTAAGGAAGAAGCCACTGAACGCTTTCCTGAGTATCGGCCGGATAGCTCTTTCAGTTACGGCATGGAGTTAGGGGTTGCCTATCCGCTGAGTGAAAATTTTGTCTTTCGGGCCATGTATCGCTTCAATGTGTTATCCCAAGAAGTGACCGACAGTCCCTTCAATCAAGCGAGTTATACATCGTATTTTAATGCTTCTCTTAGCTATGTGTTTTAGGAGGAGGGCATGAATCGATTTTATCAATTGTTAGCGGTAGTGATGCTGAGCGCGCCTTTTTTGGTTTGGAGTCAGGATGATGCCGTTATTTTTACCGCGACCCCAGAACGCTGCATTGCACTGCATAAAGGGCAAACTTGCTATCAAGATGTATTGTTCCGATGGCAGACACCCGCGAGCGGCGAGTACTGCCTCATACTGACTGACCGTCAGCACCAGTTAACCTGTTGGACTGGCAAAGCTTTGCAAGAATATCAATATAGTTTTGAAGGGGATAAAACGGCGACTTTTAGTCTTATCCGTAATGATGATGTGCAACCGCTCGCGCAAGTTAAAGTGGTCGTGACATGGGTTTATAAGGCCCCTAAACAGAGTCAGTCCGGTTGGAGGTTATTCTAATATGTCAGTTGCAAAGCATATCTTAGTCGTAGAGGACGATACCTCACTGGCAGAGTGGATCAGTGATTATTTACTGGATCACGGTTACGGAGTCACAGTGGCTAGCCAAGGTGATTTTGCCTTAGAGATGATAGCCGATGAGATGCCTGACTTAGTGCTACTCGACGTGATGATGCCCGTTAAGAATGGCTTCGATGTGTGTAAGGAGGCCAGGGCATTTTATACTGGGCCCATTTTATTTATGACGGCTTGCGTTGAGGACGGCGATGAAATCCGCGGGTTAGATGCTGGGGCTGATGATTACCTCACTAAGCCGATTCGACCACAGGTGCTGTTAGCGCGGATAAAGGCCCTGTTACGCCGAGTGAGTGATGAGGAGCAAAAGCAGCAATTAGTGTTTGATTCTTTAGTGTTAAATGCGACGGCAAAGTCAGTCACCATTGATAAACAGCCGCTGGATTTGAATGCCAATGAGTTTGATGTTTTGTGGCTGCTGGCATTGAAGGCGGGCACGATAGTGAGTCGCAATGAATTGGTGGCCCAACTGCGGGGCATTGAATACGATGGCCTAGACCGCTCGGTGGATATTCGCATATCGCGCTTACGCAAGAAGTTGCAGGAAGCGTTGAGTCAGCCCTATAAAGTCAAAACCATTCGTGGCAAGGGATATTTGTTTTGCCGCGATGAGGCCGAGCAAGCTTTATGAAGAAGTTAATGACTTCTCTGGTGCTGGTCGTGCTGGTGGCCATTGCCAGCCTAGGCTGGTCGATAAGTGAGTTTGCAACACTTATTGATCCTGATAATGAAACGCCTAGCCCAGCAACTCACCTCGCGGCATTAAAACTGCTGGGCGGTTCACTGGCGCAAACGTTAGATAACGATCCCGCCCCAAATAATGCGTTTATAGACAACTGGAATCAGCGAAATGCAGATCAATTGTCTTTGGTGAATGAAGCAGATTTTGTCTTACCCTCAGCCCTAAAGACAGAGTTTTATTCAGGGGAATCATTACTGCTGGAGTCCGATGACGGCATCTCTTTGCACTATTTATTGCCTAAAACGGGTCAGGTGCTGAATATCAATATCCAGATAGTGACGCCAGCCGATGTGAGTTTTAACGCGAACAAGCTGTATACCATGCTTTTTTATGGCGGTGTGGTGGTGATTTTGTTGGTGTGGGTGTCTCCTTTAATCCGCCAACTGGTTAATCTCAGTAAGGTGACTCAAGCATTTGGTATGGGAGAATTACAGCAGCGAATTGTGGTCAGTAAAGCGTCCTACATAGGCACAATAGAAAGCGAATTCAATCGCATGGCAGATCGCATCCAGCAATTGATCGATGACAATAAATTGCTTAGTCGGGCAGTTTCCCATGATTTAAAAACTCCGATTGCGCGGCTGCGATTTGGTATTGCGGCGTTAGAAGAAACCCAAAGCGAACAACTTAGGGTGAAGTATTTTCAGCGATTGAACCGCGATCTGGACACTATGGAAGAGTTGGTCATGACACTGCTCAGCTATGCCCGCCTCGATGAGGCGAATATCCAACCTGATTGGCAACCTATTGAGCTTAATACTTGGTTGCTGGAAAAGTATCAAGGCCAAGTATACTCAGGGTTTTCAATGGAACTCATCACCTGCCCAATACCGCTAAATATCAAAACAGATCCTAAGTACTTGTCAATGCAGGTGAATAACTTGCTCAGTAATGCGCTGCGTTTTGGCCGTGCCAATATCCGGTTGATGTTGGCATTGGAAGATGGGATTGCGTGGTTACACGTTGACGATGATGGCCCTGGCATAGATGAACAGGAATCTGCTCAAGTGATTAAACCTTTTGTGCGTGGTCAGCATAGCCGCGGAAATTCCGGTCATGGCATGGGTCTGGCGATTGTCGATAGAATTGGTTGTTGGATGGGTTCCCCATTACGTATTGGCCGTGCTCCTGACTTGGGTGGGGCTCGCATGTCACTAAAATTCAAGGCTGAAGTTTAAAGTTGGGGTTTAATACGATTGGTGTAATGCGAGGTTTGAGTCGTTTTTGTCTGTTTCTTTAACATGAGCTGAAGCGAGCAATGCGGCTAAATCTGCGTCATCTAATCTGCTGTGTTGATTTAGAGACAGAGGCGGAATGACTCAATTCACTATACGAATGAGTGCCTAACGAATTGGTGCTAAACAGGGGGGATTTATAAATAAAACGCACCAGCCTTGATACCTAACGAGAATCTAGACTGGTGCATTTTTGATGAGCAATTAACTTTTCACATTGACATTGTTAAGTATGTAATCTGTTTCATAGATGCGGGAACTCGCATTTTCTGGCTTGCTATGTAAACCTGTGACTTCGACCATGACAGAGGTTTCTTGATTCATCGTCGAACTCCCCCACAAGATATCCTTACTCGCGCTCGCTCCTACTCCAAACTGGCCAATTGCATCACGATCGGTTTGTTCGTGAGTAAAAGTGAAGTAGTTATAACCCGCTTGTTTGCATAACTCTGCTGACTTACGCATGACGTACTTTCGGGCCAATGCGCGGTCAGTGTTGGTATTGCCAACAAAGCTTATCTGCCAGCTATCGGGTGCAATCTGTGCGGTTTCAAATCCTTTACCGAAAGACCAAAATTGCTTTTCGGTATCGTAGGAAGTGGCACAAGCTGAAAGCATCAGAGCTAATCCAGCACATAAAAACGTTTTTCTGATAAGTGTCATGGTCTTGTCTCGTCAGGTTGTTTAGAAGCTATAGTTCACGCCAAGGGTAGTCACCCACTGGTTGTTACTGTCTATTAGCGGAGAGTCTGCCATATTGGCACCTATATGCGAGTAACCTGTGGCTTGAGTAATATCTAAATGCTTAGTGACTGGAATAACCAAAGCGTAGCCTAGCTTATATGCAAAGGTGCCGTCGGCTTGATAGGCAGGGCGCTGCGCCGTAGCTTCAGATGACGTCACACCTGTGTAGTAGTTTGCAAAGTCTTTACTGAAGTAGTGCACACCCGCATAAGGCACCAGATCACCGAAGCCTACATTTATTGGATGGTAATAGGTGATATCAGCCTGAAAACCATCATAAATATTGGTGACATCGTGTTGGAATTTGGTTGATAGCGTGCCATTTCCTAAATGAATGTCGGCGTTTAAACCCAGATCACCACTGAATTTGCGATCCTTCATGCCCGTTAAAATATCCGCATCATCGGCATCAAAGCCGGGATTGGCAACGGCAAAGATACTGAAATTAACGGCACTATCGTTCGTGCCTAAAAAGCGGTAGTTGATGCCGGACAGATCGGCGTTGAAGTCTTCACCGTGGTAGCCGCCATTGAGATAGGCACCTGTCTGGTGATCTTGACCCTTATAAAATTGACTACCAGTAGCAACACCTGCGCCAGCAAAGAACTGATCTTGATGACTATAGATATTACCGTTACGAATGTAGGTATTGCTTTCAGCAAGAGCGTGGCTTGACATCAAAACACTTGTGATTACAAAGCAAAGTTTTTTCATTTTTTTATCCTTAAGACATCTGTCTAGTGACTGTGATGCCACTATATTTCACTTCTTAAAAGGACTCTGTATCCGAATGTAACCTAGACCATGTATTGCAGCCTTCTCGCATAGCCTGGCGCTGGTGAGCTCGTGGAGCTGAAGACGATGACCTTTTGCTAAGCCGGAGGGATAAGATAAAGAAGACTAAGTAATAGGTAGCTTTTGATTGAATGGAGGAGAGAGCGCATTGATGAGGTGATATAAAGGTAAAAAGTTATGCCTCTAAAGCTATTTGAAATCAATAGCATCAGGGGGATTTGACCCGATGCTATTGGTCAGTCATTCAAACAACTCGCCGACTAAGCCTAGGGGCTAAGGGCAAGGTAATCTAAATTGATCGGACAGTTGGTTTAATCGTACTAATAGCTCTGGCGATAAGGTGACTTTTAAACTGTCGATGTTTTCTTTCAGTTGATATAAGTCGGTGGCACCTATGATATTGGAGCCGACAAACTTACGTGAGTTAACAAAAGCTAACGCCATTTGTGAGGGCGTGAGTTTGAACTCGCGGGCCAAATCGACATAGGCTTTTGTCGCCTCCAGAGCCATTTGCGAACCTGTATAGCGGGCGAAACGCTTAAACAAGGTCAGGCGCGCGCCTTCAGGCCACTGGTCGTTGCAATATTTTCCCGTCAAGGCGCCAAAGGCCAGTGGCGAATAGGCCAGTAATGGCAAGTTTTCGCGGTGACTGATTTCGCTCATGCCGACTTCGAAACTGCGATTAAGCAAGTTATAGGGATTTTGCACACTCACAATACGCGGCAAGCCATGTTTTTCGGCGAGTTGCAGGTATTTCATCAAGCCCCAAGGCGTTTCGTTCGACACCCCGATATAGCGCACTTTACCTTGGCGGATCACTTCTGCGAGCGCTTCTAGGGTCTCGAGGATCGGCGTTTGATGCTCATGCTCTTGTTGATCGTAAAACAGTTCACCAAAGAAATTGGTATTACGGTCAGGCCAATGGATTTGATAAAGGTCGATAGTGTCTATTTGGAGGCGTGCTAAAGATGCATCGACCGCTTGGTGGATGTTGTTCCAGTCCAGCGCCATATTTTTGCGAATGTAATCACTTTTACCCCCAGGTGCGGCAATTTTTGTGGCGATCACTAAGTCGTCTCGGTTACCGCGGGCCTTAATATATTGCCCTAGGATACGCTCGGTTTCCCCTTGGGTCTCCGGCTTAGGTGGTACGGGATACATTTCCGCCGTATCGATAAAGTTGATGCCATTGCCTATGGCGTAGTCCAGCTGTGCAAACGCTTCGGCTTGGGTATTTTGTTCGCCCCAAGTCATAGTGCCCAAACAAATTTTACTGACCTCAAGATTAGAATGCGGTATGCGTCTGTATTCCATCTATTTCTCCTACGGAAACTCTCTTAGTTTGAGGCTACCAAGCTTTTGCTGTAAAGCAAAGGTTAAACCATAGGTTGAAATGTTAGTGCGCTAAAAATAGCCAGCAAGTTTAGCCATCCTGTCCCATTTTGAGGCATGCCATTGGTTGAAGTTTGTTCGCTGAGTTGCTCTTTTAACGGTTTTAGCGCTTTACTGCACTGAAATGGAGATTTTTGCTTATTTTTGTAAACCTTAGGTACTACTAAATCAGTAATGACGTATTTATGAATAAATTGTTATAAAACTACATTTGCAGATTACAGTAAGTAAGGATGTGAATCTATGTCACAAAATTGCGTAAATTTACGTATCTAACTTACGAATTTGCAGCGGAATGTGACGCCAATATCGGAATCTGCGTTAACAAATCTCTACCCTAAATTTATCTAAAAAATTTTCATGGTTGATATTTGTGATGGCAGATTTTTCAAACCAAATTGTAACGATCAAAAAAGGCCTCGACTTGCCGATTGTTGGTGAGCCGCGACAGGTCATTGAACTCGGTGCTAAGCCATCCCAAGTGGCTGTTCTGGGAGAAGAATTCGTTGGGCTTAAGCCGACGATGTTGGTCGAAGAGGGTGATTTTGTTCAAAAGGGCCAAGCCCTATTTGAAGACAAAAAAACGCCTGGTGTGTTGTTCACTGCACCCGCTAGTGGCCAAGTCGTAGCGATTAACCGCGGCGAGCGTCGAATTCTACAATCAGTCGTCATTCGTTGTGATGACGGTGAAAACCGCGATGGGCAGATTTCTTTCGATATCCATCAAGACATCGCCGCTTTAGCAAGGTCAACCGTTCAGGCGCAATTAGTGAAAAGCGGTCTATGGACTGCACTGCGTACGCGGCCTTTCTCGCGCGTGCCTGCGCTCGATAGCACGCCAGCAGGTATTTTCGTCACCGCTATCGATACTAATCCACTGGCCGCTGATCCGCGTTTGATCATCGCCGAGCAAACCGAAGCTTTTAAAGCAGGCTTGCTGGTGTTGAGCCGTTTAACCGAAGGCAAGGTTTACCTGTGTCAGGATAAGGGCGAAGCGATTGTTAAAGAAGCATTACCACAACTTGAGGTGCGCCGTTTTGATGGTGTTCATCCTGCGGGTTTAGTGGGTACTCATATTCACTTTACTTTGCCAGTGAGTTTAGAACGTCAGGTATGGCATATCGGTTATCAAGATGTGATTGCCTACGGCAAGTTATTCCAAACCGGTGAGTTGTATACCGACCGCATCGTCGCCTTAGGTGGCCCGAGCGTGCTGAACCCGCGCTTACTACGCACTCAATTGGGCGCTGAGCTAAGTGCCTTAGTGAGTGATGAAATCAAACCTGGCCATAACCGCGTGGTATCGGGATCTGTGTTATCTGGCCATACCGCGGCGGGCGTACATGACTTTTTAGGCCGATTCCACAACCAAGTATCAGTGTTGAGCGAAGATTCGCAGCACCATGTTCTCCCTTGGGTGCGCGGTGGTTCTGACAAATTCTCCATCACTCGTGCCGTAACATCACGTCTGTTTGGTGCGACTAAATTGTTCGAGTTTACGACTCATCAGGGCGGTTCAGCTCGCGCCATGATGGCTTTTGGTCAGTTAGATCGCGTGATGCCACTGGATATTTTACCCACCTTGCTCGTTCGAGACTTAGTGGTGCGTGATACCGACGAGGCGCAAGCCTTAGGTGCATTGGAGTTAGATGAAGAAGATCTGGCGCTGTGTACCTTCGTATGTCCCGGCAAATATGACTTTGGTAAAGAATTACGTGCCTGTCTAGATGTTATTGAGAGGGAAGGTTAATGACCAAACAAGTGAAAAAACCTGATTTACAGGACGCCTCTGATTTACAGCAAGAGTACTACGCAACGGGTAAGTCGATGAAGGGCTTTTTGCGCTCACTCGTCATTGCCAATGGTCGTAGCACTAAGGGCCAAGTGCATGTGCGTGACGCGATTGACGTGAAACGTACCATGACGCTAGTCGGTTTGTGTTTACTGCCCGCCATTTTATTCGGTCTATATAACATTGGCCTACAGGCACAGCTTGCGCTCGCGGGCGGATTATCGACGCCAGATATTTGGAAGTTAGAAATCTTTAATACCCTGTTTGGCAGCCTTAGCCAAGACACTGGGATATTAGGTTTATTCCTCTATGGTCTTAGTTTTTATCTGCCGATTTACCTGACAGCACTGCTCACCAGTTTGTTTTGGGAAGTGGTGTTTGCGCGGGTTCGTGGTCAAGAGTTGCACGAAGGCTTCTTCGTGACAGCCCTGCTGTTTACCTTAATCTTGCCAGTATCAACACCGTTGTGGCTGGTGGCCATGGGGATTTCCTTTGGTGTGGTCGTGGCTAAAGAGCTATTTGGTGGCATGGGATATAACTTCCTTAACCCTGCGCTGGCGGGCTTGGCTTTTATCTACTTCGCCTATCCATCTGAAGTTTCAACCATTAAACAGCTCGTTGCCGTTGATGGTTTCTCTGGTGCAACAGCGCTGGCACAAACCGCAGCGGGCAAGTTGAGTTTTGCCGATTACTCTTGGTTTAGCGCCTTTAGCGATCCTAACTGGTGGAACAACTTTTTTGGCTTTACCGTGGGCGCGATTGGCGAAACCAGCACCTTAGCGATTTTGATCGGCGGTTCATTATTGCTGATCAGCCGCTTAGCGGATTGGCGCATTGTGCTCGGTGTGTTGCTGGGCATGATAGCGACAGCAACGCTGTGTAATTACATCGGTTCTAGCAGCAATCAAATGATGGCAATGCCGTGGACTTGGCATCTTGTCACTGGCGGTTTTGCGCTAGCAATGATGTTTATGGCCACCGATCCTGTAACCACTTCGTACACTCGCCAAGGCAAGTTTGCCTACGGTGCTTTGATTGGTTTTATGACTGTGCTTATCCGTGTCGCTAACCCCAAAATGCCTGAGGGCGTGATGTTAGCCATTCTGTTCGCCAACCTTTGGGCGCCGCTGTTCGATTATCTGGTGGCCCGCGCCAACATCAAACGGAGATTAAAACGTCATGGTATTTAAGAAAGATACTGTGGTGGGGACCATGATCTTCACCATCACGCTCTGCCTCCTGTGCTCTTTTATGATCACAGGCACAGCAGGCATATTGAAAGAACGTAAAGTCGCCAAAAAACGTGACGAAGTGCAGCGCTATGTGTTGATGGCCGCCGATGTGAACTTAGGTCAGGGCAATGAGTTTAGAGAGATTTTCGCTAAATCGGTTAAGCCATTATTGATCAACCTAGACACAGGTAAGGTGGACTCAGACGCTAACGTCCTCGATTTCGATGAGCGTATGGCGGCAATTAATCCTGAGACTTCAAGTGCGCCGAAAAAAGATATTGCCAAGATTAAAACCCGTGCGAACGATGCCCGCGTGTTTAAAGTGCTCGATGCCAACGGCAAGTTAGACAGCGTGGTTGTGCCTTTCTACGGTAAAGGTCTGTGGTCGATGATCTACGGTTATGTGGCGGTTGAACCCGATTTCAACACCATTAAAGGGCTAGTCGTGTACGAACACGGTGAAACCCCTGGTATCGGCGACTTTGTGACCGATCCCCATTGGTTATCGTTGTGGAAGGGGAAGCAATTATTTGATGAAAAAGGCAAATTTGCGATACGTCTTGTAAAGGGTGGCGTTAAAGAAGGCGATCTTCACGGTGTGGATGCGGTGAGTGGCGCGACCATGACGGGCCGCGGCGTGCAGCGCGCAATGGAGTTTTGGTTTGGCGTTGAAGGTTTTCAAACCTTCTTCAACCAGCTGAAAGCGTCGGCAGCGCAGGGTGAATTGCAAGGTGAGTTGGGAGAGGCAAAATGAGCAACACTTTATCCATGCGTGACATGTTAACGGGGCCAGTGTTTGCCAATAACCCCGTCGCAATGCAAGTGCTGGGCGTATGTTCGGCACTGGCGGTCAGTAACTCAATGCAAACCGCTGTGGTGATGACACTGGCAGTGACCTTTGTGTTGGTGTTTTCTAACCTGATTATCTCTGCCATCCGTAACTTTATCCCGACCAGTGTGCGGATTATCGCGCAGATGACGGTTATCGCCTCCTTGGTGATTATCGTCGACATGGTTCTGCAGGATGTAGCCTATGAGTTATCTAAGCAACTTTCTGTATTCGTTGGGTTAATTATCACTAACTGTATCATCATGGGCCGCGCAGAAGCCTTCGCCATGAAGTATCCACCGCATTTAGCGGTCGTCGATGCGCTTGGTAATGCGACAGGTTATGGCTTGATTTTGATCAGCGTCGCCTTTGTACGCGAGCTGTTAGGGACGGGTAATTTATTCGGTCATAGCGTGTTTACCACCATTGAAAACGGCGGCTGGTACTTACCAAACGAGATGTTCAAGTTACCACCGAGCGCCTTCTTCCTGATTGGTGTGTTGATCTGGACTATCAATGTGATCCAGCGGAAACGGGGTTAAGGAGCAGATATGGAACACTATATAAATCTATTTTTGCAGGCCACTTTTATCGACAACATGGCGCTGTCGTTCTTCTTGGGCATGTGTACTTTCTTGGCCGTGTCTAAAAAGGTGTCAACCGCCTTTGGTCTAGGTGTCGCTGTGATTGTGGTGATGACCTTAGCCGTGCCGTTAAACCAGCTGATTTACGTCAAAGTGCTCGCACCTGGCGCACTGTCTTGGGCGGGATTACCCGGTATCGATTTAAGTTACCTGCAACTGATCACTTTCATTGGTGTGATTGCGGCGTTAGTGCAAATCCTTGAAATGTTTTTGGATAAGTACATTCCTAGCCTGTATGACTCCCTTGGGATCTTCTTACCTTTGCTCACAGTGAACTGCGCGATTTTTGCAGGGGTGATCTTTATGGCGAACCGTGATTACAACTTCGGTGAGTCAGTGGTGTTTGCGATGGGCTCGGGTCTTGGTTGGGCGGTGGCGATTGTACTGCTGGCGGGACTGCGCGAAAGAATGAAATTCAACGCGATTCCCGAAGGCTTACAAGGTATTGGTATCACCTTTATTACTACAGGCTTGATGGCGCTGGGCTTTATGTCTTTCTCAGGGATCTCGCTGTAACGCTACAGTAGGCGAGCCAAGAATTGAGAAAGTGAAACCAGATTCTTTTTAGAAAAGAGCTAGAAAAGGGTAATACGATGGAAATGGCAATTGGCATAGGCATGTTCACGCTAGTGGTCTGTCTATTGGTGATAGTGATTCTAATCGCCAAAAAGAAATTAGTGGCTACGGGTGAAGTGACGATCAGCATCAACGAAGATGCCGAAAAAAGCATTCAAGTTGCCGCGGGTGACAAGTTACTCGGCGCTTTGGCGAGTCAGAGTATTTTTATTCCGTCTGCCTGTGGTGGCGGCGGAACCTGTGGTCAGTGCCGAGTGAAAATCAAATCGGGCGGCGGTGACATTCTGCCGACTGAAATGGGCCATATCACCAAGAAAGAGGCTAAAGAAGGTTGTCGTCTCGCCTGCCAAGTCTCAGTGAAAACCGATATGGAACTTGAGCTCGACGAAGAAATCTTTGGGGTGAAGAAGTGGCAATGTCAGGTGATCTCTAATGATAACAAGGCAACTTTTATCAAAGAGCTATTGCTTGAGTTACCCGAAGGTGAAGATGTTCGCTTTAAAGCGGGGGGTTATATTCAAATTGAAGCACCAGCCCATGTGGTGAAATACGCTGACTTTGATATTCCTGAAAAATACCGTGGCGATTGGGACAAATACGGCCTGTTTGACATTGTCTCTACCGTTAATGAAGAAGTGTTGCGCGCTTACTCTATGGCCAACTATCCCGATGAAAAGGGCCGCATTATGCTGAACGTGCGGATTGCGACGCCGCCATCGGCCAATGTGCCAGCGGGCAAGATGTCATCTTACATCTTCAACCTGAAAGCGGGCGATACAGTGACCATTTCAGGGCCATTCGGTGAGTTCTTTGTGAAGGAAACCGATGCGGAAATGGTGTTTATCGGTGGCGGTGCCGGCATGGCACCTATGCGTTCACACATTTTCGATCAGCTTAAGAGTAAGAAAACCACACGTAAAATGAGCTTCTGGTACGGTGCTCGTTCGACCCGTGAAGTGTTTTACCAAGCGGATTTCGATGCCCTAGCAGCCGAGAATGACAACTTCGTCTGGCATGTGGCGTTATCTGAGCCATTGCCTGAGGATAATTGGACTGGCTACACTGGCTTTATTCATAATGTGATTTATGAGAATTATCTTAAAAATCATAAGGCACCAGAAGACTGCGAGTACTACATGTGTGGTCCTCCAATCATGAACTCTTCAGTGATTAAGATGCTTGAAAGCCTAGGCGTTGAACCAGAAAACATCCTACTCGATGACTTTGGTGATTAGGTTGTAAGTGAGTAATAAAAAATCGCGTTAGGCCCAGCTTAACGCGATTTTTGTTTATAGGGCTTTTTATCATTTCGCAGTTTTTAGCTTTCGCATTTTGATGCTATTTAGCACCTCACCTAGCTAAAGGATTTGCCGCCGTGGCGTGTTAAATAGCTCACCATGCGCTCACTCTCAGCGGTATAGCATCCCATGCGAAACTCACCCTGCCAGTAAGCAATATCGAGCGGATGATACCCCTGCGAGTTTGGATGATTCACATTGGCCCCCGCATCCACCAATAATTTGAGCAGTTCAAAAGACTGCAACTCACAGGCATGCAAGAGTGCCGTCATCCCGCCATTGTCCACGCCTTCAAGATTAGCGTCATTTGCAATAATGCGCTTAACAGCAAGCGTATCTTTGGCTTTAACCGCATCGATGAGTTCAGTGCTCATTTGATCGCTATTTAACCTCATCCAAAGGATTTAATTTAAGTGGATTTAGCCTAGGTTTCTTTAACTTGTGGGCGAAACTCCGTAAGCTGAATAGCTTATACCTAAATGCTTATGTCTACAGGTATAACTTATCATGGATGTAATAGTTGTAGGATAGGAGGCTTGTTTGAAAAAGTTAGCAGTAGTATCACTTATCTGTTTCTCCCTCAGCGCATGCTCTTCACTCAATGAAGTTAAATTGGATTCTCAATCGGTATCCAGCTACATAGGTGAAAAGGTCAAAGTCACCACAATATCTGGCGAACAAATGGAATTTCAAGTCGAAAGTGCAACGGAACAGCAGATCGAGGGAGAAGGGCAACTAGTCAAAATTGAAGATATACAGACGTTGGAAGTTGAGGAGTTTAGCCCGCTAAAATCGATATCACTTTCTGCAGGCTTATATATGTTAGGGGCGGTAATTATTGCTGTTGCCGTTTTATAATGATTGACCTATTGTGAGATATTTTTGCTTTTAAAAACAATCAAACGAAGTTTGATAAACACGAAAAAATCGAACCGGCGTAACTTTTATGCTAAAGATTACACCGATTTAGCCAGAGCAGGGTGGAGGCAAAAAAAGTGCATTATGTTGCTATTTGGTTTTAAACATCCCTAATTGGTGAACAATTTTTTCAGTAACTTGAGTTAAGCTATGGCCCTGCTGCTCTAATTCGATGCAATCATTTGAGTTGGAGCTTGAGAGGTGTTTTAATACCTCGATTTCCTTACTGACATCACCAACTAACCTATTAACATAGAGTATATCTAAATTATTATTTGTTCTATCTTGCCCAATCAAAGTTAAAATTTCACTGATGTTTTTACATGCAATATCTAATTCCGATTGGCTGGTTGTTGTGTAATCCGATAATAGAACAATCGCAGATGTTTGTGATTTCATTTGATTACCAGCATCAAGAACCGCTTTAGATATTCCTGATATGATTTGATTAATTTCATCTAAACTGCTTTGGGTTGATTTGGCTAGGTTTCTAACTTCATCGGCAACAACGGCAAAGCCTCGTCCATGCTCTCCTGCTCTAGCTGCTTCAATGGCAGCATTTAAAGCTAATAGATTGGTTTGATCGGCTAGGTTGTTGATAACCGATACCACTCCCTCAATGGCTTTTGTTTGTTGAGAAAGTTGATGAAATTTTGCCTGAAGCTCATCATTACTTGCAATAAATGAGCTTAAATCTTTAACCATAGCCCCCATAGATTCATTTGATCGAACAAGCCCTATTTGCGTGTTTTCTACTTGCTCGCGTGTTTTTTCCGCTTTAGCTTGTAGTGCTAGAGAGGTTTGGTCTAAGGCTTCTATTTGTGAGGTGAGAATACTGACCCGATTATCTTGCTCTTTGATACGTGACGAAATATTTTGTGCTTTTACTTTTAGAAGATCTGATATTTCATCAGAAGCTACGGCCTGTTGCTGAATATCGATGAGTGCAATTTTTACATTCTCTCTAAATGTATTGACAACACTAAGCACTTTTTCCATTTCACTGTTATATAGGCTATTGATGGTGCATGGAATTGACAGATCTTTTCTTTCAAAGTTTTTCATGTATTCGGTAACTTTCTTTAAGGAATCAACTCCCCAGACTTTTTCATCAATATCATGAATAATCAAAAACATTGTAATAATGTACTGAATTATCTGTGAAAATAATAGTTCAGTGAAGAAAGTTGCATTCATAAAAAGTACAATAGCACCTAACCAGTGGATAAACCTCATGCGAATAAATAGTGAACGCATATTTTCCTCTATGTTTCCTAGTGTCTGTTTTAAGACTTTGATTTTGAAAGTTTGAATGCACTGTAAAACTTAGCTGGTAAATAATATAGTTTAGGCGTGATTTCAAATATTCATGGCATATTAAATCGAGTGTTTTCTAGCCCTATGTGTTAGTAAACCAATCATAAGTATTTGAGGAGTGATATCGACTGAGCAAAACTTGACTCTTACATGTCGATATCAACCATAAAGAACAATAAAATAGCCTAGATGGGATAGAAGTGAGATAAGCATTGTCAGCTTATTTCCATTGTCCAAATAAAAAAACGCCACCAATGAGCATTTTTTTATCAATGCGTTAGCTATATCTATGCTATGCATGTGAGTCGATATTAAAATTCCAGGGTAAGTGGTTTATGAACATGAACCACAACAAAAACCAGGGGATTTAGGTTTTTCTGCTGTATTCGTCTGTTCAGGTTGCTCTGTGGTTGTGATATCCGCCGCAGTGCTATCATCCGTGCTCGGCACAAATTGGGCTACATTTTTGGTTTTATCGTCAGTTTTAGTGAACTTAGTAAATAATGAACTCATCAGAACTACCTCTATTTAATCTATTAAGGACTAGTAATTATCAAACATGCTTATATTGTGCATGTTATGGTTGTTGACTGTTTTAGTCAACTATTTATCATTGCTTAATGCCTAAATCGTCTTAGGTTGCTTTTAGAAAGAGCCAACAGGCATAACTGTTATGCCCTAATTATTTACCCATATCACCAGAGCTCAAGGGGCACACAATCCCCCTCGGAGTTGCCGCTGGGCAAATAGCGTTGTTGATTTGGTAAAGAGTGTGTGAGTCTCGGCATCTAATCCACTCACTTTAAAGACTAAATTCTGACTTTTATTCCCAATCTCAAAGCAGCATCACTTAACATTCCACTGTGATAAGCTGGCCGCTTTCTAATAAGGTAGTATCTACTCATTAAGTTAAGGATAACCTATGCGTTTAAGTGTAATCAGTACTCTGTTGACTGGTTTGTTATTATTCCCAAGTGCCAATAGTATTGCCGCATTACTAGAGACTGGGGCTGAAAAAGCGCAGAGCGTGCAAGGTGATAAGTCGATTGCCGTTGAAAGCCAAACGGCGTCCTCTGTCTCAAAGGCGGCAGAGATTAAGACCTTAATCCAAGCCGCGATAGAGGATTCGCCGCAGCCATTTAGTGGCAGTGTTATCCTGCTCGAGCAGGGTAAGCCGCAGCTTGAATTACAAAAGGGCGAAGGTATCAGCAAAGATTCACGCTTTGTGATGGCATCGTTCTCTAAGCAGATTACCGCAACCTTGGTATTGCAGGCGGTCGATGCGGGGAAAATCGACTTAAATCTATCGCTTAATCATTACCTTTTTGGTGATGCGAAGGGAATAAGCGCCCTGATAATCAGAGCGCTTTTTTTGATTTTGTATTGCTAACAATTAGGCCGTGGTGTTGATGTTGTGGCCTGCATTGCCTACGGGTTTTGGCGCCGCAGCTGCAATTAAATCTACCGCGATTTGACCTTCGGCTTTTTGCTGCTCTTTGGCTAACTGAGCAACCTTAACGCCAATTGCACCATTTTCTAGATTCGGTGCGATAGCTTGTGTATTCAGTGAAATTGACATAACTAACCTCAATTGTAAGCTGGATCCCTTTATCGGCAAACCCACGGTTAACTTTAGTCGTTACACATGAATTTGCCAATTTGCAATTATTTTGCCTTGGCCGTGAGCAGTTTGCGACCGATAATAATTATTGCTGTAACGCCTAGCGAGCCTAAAATCAATCCGAGTGCCAGACTCACATTTTGCAGTGCTGTAGGGTCAATAACCAGTGCGATACCCATACCCAACATCATCACGCCTGACATAAGTTTCAGGGTTTGGCCTTCTTTTTCGGTCAACTTACGTTTGCCTAAGGTCGCACTGAAAACGATAACAATAATAGCCAGCGGGATCACATATACAATATTGTATAAAACCAGATACATATAGCGTTCAATGTCTGGCAGATTGTGCATAGATAGCACACTGGTGTAGATCATTGGGAAGCCTGCGGTGCAAAGTAATTCATAGGCGTTGGCAAGGATAGCTAATACGGTAGAACCTATGAGTAACGCGCCTAAGTTACTGGAATTGGATAGTTTCCCCATGCGTTTTATCAGACTCGTACGATTTTCTGCCGACATTGATAGTGTCACTTCTCCCTTAGTAAAGAAGTAATCTTTGATATTGATGACCCCTGCGATTAAGGCCAAACAACCCGCCGCTAAGATGATCATGCCGCCATCACTGCCTGCGCCCAACAGCTGGAAGATGTTCAACCATGCGGTCATAAACAGGAAATAGATAAAGCCAGAGAAGAACACGAAAATCCCGCCGACGAGCAACATGCGGCTGCGACTCTTGGCATTAACCATGATCGACAATAAAAACAGTAAAACGAAGAAGGCGCAGGGGTTAAAGGCATCAACCCCTGCAAGCACTAAGGTGAGCAGCGGCAAAGACATAGTCTCAGGAGTCACTACGCCCACTAAAGGCAACTCAACGGGCTGTACTTCCGATTGCACTGACGACGGTTCTGTAGCGTCACCCAAGCTGGTGGCATCGCAGGTGCCTTCGCCAGTATCTGTGCCGCAGGTGCCAAATAGCGGCGCATCGGTTTCTGTACTCGCGCTCGAACTGACAACGCCTTTGGTGGGCAAGTCCGCTTCGCTGAGTTGACCGCCAAGGGATAAATAGCAATTTTTCAGTCGATTGACGAGAAACTCGCCGGTGACTGCTTCGCTCGAATAGCCCACCACGGCTTTTTCGCAGCTGGCCATATAGGGCACAGAACGCGCCTCTGTCGTGGTTTTTGCGGCGATAGTTTGCCAAATATCCTGCACGCCTGGATCTGACACCATATGGGATTCGAGTTCAATCCAAGGGTATTTTTGCGGTAATGAATCAATAAAAGGATGTGCCTCTGCACAATGTGGGCAGGTTTTGGACCAGAAGAAATACAGTTTAATTTTGAGTTCACCTTGAGCATTCACATAATGCCAAGTTTGATCCGCTGAGCTTGCTGGCGCTGTTTCGGCCCAGCTCGGGATGGAAAAGGCAAAGAGGAATAATAGAGAGCAAAACAGCGAGATTTTAGATAGATATTTTGTCATAGCGCCTCCCACTGAGAGTGGGTTTAAGTATCGTCAAACGGTTCAATTAACTCTTACTCTACTTAAATCAATCATTTTGATTAAATTAGATATTAAGAAGTGTTAGTTAACTCGCGAATAACAATTTTTTGGGAACTGAAACAAGTTTATCTTTGGTAAACGTTTAGCTAGGGCAGAAATTCTAGGGCAGAAAGAAATTTAGGGCAGAATTAGGGTAGAAATAGTGTGCTATACACTTTGGCTCATCATGCTTTAGCGGGTCACATTCTGGGCCTCGAACTTGGGTTTACTATTATTAGGTTTGGCACTCTCAGACTGATCTGCGGTTAGCCGCTTTCACACCTACTTTCATATAGGCTTTTACAATCTGAGTAGTATTGACTCTGCCAGAATCGTTATTGATTAATAAAGATAAAGCACCCTATAAAATATAAAGTGCTTTATTGCTGGCTCGATGATCGGGTTAACCTAAGGCTACGCCATTTACGCTAAGTTTCACGTCGATATTATTGCGCGTGGCGTTCGAGTATGGACAAACTTGATGTGCATGACGCACGAGGGCTTCTGCGGCTTCTTGCGGTAAATCTAAGCTGACTTCTAAGGCAACCGCTAATGCAAAACCACCGGCGTCATTGGCACCTATGCCAACAACCGCACTGACTGGCGCTTCGGTAATATCCACTTTGCCGATTTTTGCGACGTGCAGAACGGCGTTTGAGAAACAGGCGGCATAACCTGCGGCAAACAGTTGTTCAGGATTAGTGGCGAGACCGCTACCGCCCATGGCTTTTGGATAGGCTAAAGCGACATCAAGTAAACCATCATCAGTGCTGACTTGACCTTGACGACCCGCTTTTGCTGTGGCACGTGTTTCATAAAGTGTTTTCATAGTATTAGACCTTCTGAGGTTAAGGATTAAGTAAATCGATTTAAATTGTGCGCAATTCAATTGTGATAAACTATAATTCGATCTTTGGTGTGAATGCAAGTATATTGTGCGCAATATATTTAATTTGTCGGATCTTCCTATGGCAACAACTCAACCCAACACCCGTGTTAATCCTGTCGATATGGCAGAAAATACCAGCACAGAGAATGCCTTATGTCTTGAGAATCAAGTGTGCTTCTCACTTTATAGTGCTGCAAATGTTATGGTGCGTGCCTATCGGCCTTTGTTGGACAAATTAGATCTAACCTATCCGCAGTACTTAGTCATGCTAGTGCTATGGGAAGAGCAGGGGATTAGTGTCAAAACCTTAGGCGATAAACTTTTCCTCGATTCAGGCACGTTAACGCCATTGCTGAAGCGGCTAGAATCTAAAGGATTAGTGACTCGCGGGCGTAGCGAGCAGGATGAACGCGTGAGAGTGCTGGCCTTAACGCCAGCGGGGCTTGCCCTCAAAACACAGGCAAGTGAAATTCCCCATTTGATGCGTTGCAAAGTCGGCGGCGAGGCGAGCGAACTAAAAGCCTTAAAGGCCATGTGCGATCAAGCACTTAAGCAATTGCATGCCAGTATTGATTAAACTCTTATCGTCGAGATTTGATCTAAGATTAACTTATTGACATATTAACGCTTATTCGCGGTTCGACTGAGTGTAATGGGTTGTATGCTTGAGGCTCAGCGGGTCAGTTGTCTATTGAAGGTTAGCGAGAGTAAGTTATGGCCTGTTTCGATGTAGCCATTATTGGCGGTGGGATCAGCGGTGTCGGCATTGCCCAATATGCAGCAGCAGCGGGCTATTCCACCTTGCTGATTGAAAAGGGCGAAATTGGCGGCCAAACCTCAGCTAATTCCAGCAAGCTTATCCACGGTGGTTTACGCTATTTAGAAACCGGACAAATTAATTTAGTCCGCAAATCATTGCTTGAAAGGCGACATTTACTCAATCTTGCGCCATCACTTGTTAAAGCTGTGCCCTTTTATATTCCCGTGTACGACAACAGTCAGCGCAGTCCTTGGACCATACGCGCAGGACTGAGTATGTATGCACTGCTGAGTGAATTTGATCCTTTAGGCCAATTTGTGTCAGTACCTGCTGTGCATTGGCATCGTTTCAAGGGATTAAAACTCTCTGGATTAAAAGCCGTATTTCAGTACTGGGATGCGCAGACCGACGATAAATTGCTCACTCAAGCGGTGGCGCGCAGCGCGCAGGCACTGGGCGCTGAAGTCTATGCCGAGGCTGAATTTCTTGAGTTGGAACACAAGCGCGAGACCTGTGAGCTGAGTTTTAGCCACAGGGGCGAAATCCATAAAGCCGAAGCGAAGCTTGTGATTAATGCTGCAGGTCCTTGGGTAAATGCTGTTTTAAGCAAAGTCTTGCCCCCACTTGCGGGTGTTGAACTCGATTGGGTGCAAGGCGCCCATGTGTTACTGGATATTCCTGCGCCCGATGGCATCTTGTACTTAGAGTCATGCTTCGATAAACGGGTAATATTTGTGATGCCTTGGTATGGTCAAACCTTAGTCGGCACCACAGAAACTGAATTAACCTCTTTAGATAAGCCGCCTGAGGCGACCGAATCTGAAATTAATTATCTGCTGGGGATCTACAAACATTATTTCCCACTAACGCCGGATATTGATGAGCTCAAGGCGCTAATAACCAAAACTTTCTGTGGTATTCGGGTCTTGCCTAAGCAAAATAGCCAAGCCTTTGAGCGACCGCGAGATACCTTAATGCAAACATCGATTTCCCATCCGCGAATACTCAGTTTATATGGCGGTAAGTTAACGACGTTTCGCAGTACCTCGGCCGAAGTGCTTGAATGGATTGAAAAGGCCATAGGTAAGCGGCAGTCTATTGCTGATGTTGATAAACTCACCCTATCTTGAGTGCGCCGAGAATTATGCACTTGATGCTGATTTGAATATGCTTCAAGGTGATTTTTACCTGTAAAACCGCTACAGTGTGGCGCTTTTTTACTGATATCTAGGATCTGCCGTGAGTGCTGCTATTGTAAATACCGTCAAGCAATGTGGTTATTTTAACCAAGGTCTGTGCCTTTCTTGCCGGCATATACAACAGCCTATGGTGCAGCAAGTGGCGGTTAAGACTCAAACTTTACAGCAACTACTCGCGCCTTTTATCCCAGCTAATTTGCCCGATATTTTTCAGCCGCCGGTAATTGGCGAGGACAGCGGCTTTCGTAATAAAGCTAAAATGGTGGCCTTAGGCGCCGCCCATGCGCCTGTGTTGGGGATTGTGGGCCCAAGTGGCGAGGCGGTAGATCTTTGCGACTGCCTTTTATATCCATCTGATATGCAAGATTTATTACATCGCTTAACACGCTTTGTGCAGCAGGCTGGACTTCCTCCTTATCGGGTAGATAGAGCCAAGGGTGAACTTAAATTTATTCTGCTGACCCGCAGCCAAGTGCGTGGTGAATATCTACTGCGGTTTGTACTGCGGTCCACCAATAGTATCGAACGTATCGAACGTGAATTACCTGCATTATTAGCTGAATATCCGCAAATAAAAGTGGTATCAGTCAATATCCAACCGGTTCATATGGCAATACTTGAGGGTGATGAAGAGATTTTCTTAACTGAGAATACTAGGCTTGAAGAACGTTTTAATCATGTGCCTTTGTTCATTCGGCCTAAAAGCTTTTTCCAAACTAATCCACACGTTGCGGCTCAGTTATATCAAACTGCCCGTGAATGGGTTGCCGAGTTTTCACCTCATTCGTTATGGGATCTCTTCTGTGGTGTAGGCGGTTTCGGACTGCACTGTGCATCCAATGACATTACCCTCACAGGGATTGAAATTGAAGCTGAAGCGATTGCCTGCGCGCAAATGTCAGCGCAGATGATGGGGCTCGAAAACGTGCAATTTATGGCGCTCGATTCCACCGACTTTGCTAAGGGTAAAAGCGCTGCCGATAAGCCGGATTTGATCATAGTTAATCCGCCGAGGCGCGGTATTGGCGAGGCGCTATGTCAGTCTTTAAGCGAGTTTGCCCCTAAGGCGATTCTCTATTCAAGCTGTAATCCCAAAACCTTAGCGAAAGATCTCGAACATATTCAAGGCTATCACTTAACCAAAGTGCAGCTATTTGATTTATTCCCCCACACGGATCACTTCGAAGTACTAGTCATGTTGGTGAAGGATTAATTTTTTAGCTCATCAATTTATCACTAAGCATTTGTGTTCACTCGCTTTACGACTCTTGAAGTCCGCTCAAACAATCATAAGGACTCTACCATGTAGAGTCTTTGCAATACTTTTATCTGCGCTGCTCGCGTGAAACTTCATCAAAGTGTCTTTTTAGTGGCATAATCTTCAGCACTTTATGCATTGATGGGCGGCGATTTATGCTACAGATTTTCCTACGCTTTTTTACCTTGGGCTTGATGAGTTTTGGCGGACCTGCGGCGCACATTGGTTATTTTCGCCAGACCTTCGTAAATGAACTCGGTTGGCTCGATGATAAGCGTTACGCCAGTCTGGTTGCCTTAAGCCAATTTATGCCGGGGCCAGGGTCGAGCCAAGTGGGCTTCGCCATTGGTTATCAAAGAGGCGGGCTTGTTGGCGCGCTTGCTGCTTTTGCCGGTTTTACACTACCTTCCTTTATTTTGATGTACTTACTGGCGGTAACAACGTCGGCTTGGCTCGCCAATCATTATGTTCAAGGGATGATTTATGGGCTTAAGTTAATGGCCGTCGTTGTGGTTGCCGATGCCGTTCTCGCCATGTTTAAACAGTTCTGCCAACGCAAATCCGCACGCCTATTAATGTTAGTCAGTGCCGCGGCAATTTTGATTGCGCCATCGATGTGGACGCAAATCTTGCTGTTACTCGGCGCTGCGACTATCGGTATATATAAATTGAGTGCGACGCAAGATGACACTGCACCGCTTGCACCTATCGAATTGAATTATATATATTTACTGCTCTTTTTTGTGTTACTCATCGGCAGTTTTTTTATCGTGGATTTAGGCTCTGAAGCTTGGATCTTCGGTGAGTTTTATCGCGTAGGGAGCTTAGTATTTGGTGGTGGTCATGTTGTGCTACCTCTGTTGGAAACTGCGGTGGGTGATACTATAGGTGGCGATCGTTTTCTGACAGGTTATGCCTTTGCCCAAGCAGTGCCAGGACCTATGTTTACCTTTGCGACCTTTTTAGGCGCTGAAGTGATGTTAGATAAGCCCTTCATGGGAGCTTGCATCGCAACCGCAGCCATTTTCTTACCCGGTTTTTTACTCATGCTGGTGGGGTTGAAAAGTTGGCATGCGATTGCCGCAAGACCAAAAATTGCTGGCGCTATAGCGGGAGTGAATGCCTGTGTTGTTGGCTTACTTGCCGCAGCACTTTATCAACCCGTGTTTTCTCAGGCGGTATTCTCAGGTAAAGATATGGCCTTGGTATTGCTCGGTTTTGGTGCATTAAAGTTATTTAAACCACCTATGCTACAACTGGTATTAGGCTTTAGTGTATGTGGTGTGCTGCTTAATATGCTTTGAACTGAGTCGTTATTAATCGAATGTTTATTGAGCAAGATTAAGATTTTGTTACTTTAAGCGCATAGAAATACAACAATCTTAGCTATACTCCGAAGATACAAGTTGTAATCCTTTGGAGCATTCAAGTATGTCTAAGTTGAGTTTGCGCAATAAATTATTATTGCTATCGCTGTTTCCTTTGATCCTCGCATTATTGGTGTTGATGTCGGTTTCTTATTATGTCGAGCAAAATGCGCTTGCCGATGAGGTGGTTACCTTTAGATCTAAGCTCGTCGGTGAACGTAAACAACAAATTAAAGAAGCTACCGAAATTGCCGCTGGTATAGTGAATTACCAATTATCGTTAAAAGAACAAGGGAATGTGAATCAAGCGCTAAGAGACATACGTTTTGGCAGTGCGGGTTATTTCTTCATGTATGACTCTCAAGGGAAAAATATTTTTCATGCCCTCATACCGAGTTTAGAAGGGCAAAATAAAATGGATATGACAGATCCTCGCGGCACTAAAATTATCGTCGGTCTGCTCGATGCCGCTAAACGTGGCGATGGTAGTTTCTCCTATTACTATCAAAAACCTAATACTAATGAACAGATTGAAAAAATCAGTTACGCCATGATGATCCCTGGTACTGACTGGATGTTAGGTACTGGGGCATATATCGATGATATTGAAGCTGTTGTTGAAGATTATCGCGAGACAGTGACTGAGCAAATGGCAGAAAAATCCTTCGCGATTTTGCTGATAGCGCTTTTCCTTACGGGTATTACTGGCTTTATCATTATGATTGCCGCCCACCGTATGGTCGTGCCAATCAAGAATATGGCCGATAACTTAAATGATATTGCTAAGGGCGAAGGGGATTTAACCAAGCGACTTACCGTAAAAGGTGAAGACGAAATTGCCCAACTTGGGCGCTCCTTTAACCTCTTTGTCGATAAACTTCAGCATATTATCGGCGATGTTGCGACTGCGACGGCAAAAGTAAAAACGGCAGCCAATGCGATTCATGATCAAACTAAAGTCATGTCGAGCCAGTTGGTGAGTCATAACAATGAAACCGATCAGGTGGTGACTGCAATCACTGAGATGTCCTCCACTGCGAACGAAGTGGCTAAGAATACCACTCAAGTAGCCGAAGCGACTCACGCTGCTACTGGTGATGTGGCAAATGCTCAGCGCTGTGTTGATGCTTCGCTTGAGGAGATTGCGTCTTTAATGTCGCAAATCAACAATGCGGCAGGCAGTATAAAATCACTCAGCGAGCAATCACAGAAGATCAACAGCGTGCTTTCTGTCATTGGCGGTATTGCCGAGCAAACTAATCTATTGGCATTGAACGCCGCCATCGAAGCGGCCCGTGCTGGTGAACAGGGTCGTGGATTTGCTGTGGTCGCCGACGAGGTGCGTAATTTAGCCAGTCGAACTCAAGCCAGCACGTTAGAAATCAACGAGATGTTATCGGCACTGCATAAGCTAGTGACCCAAGCCGTGAAAGCCATGGAAGAGAGTCAGCAAAGCTGTGTACGTTCGGTGGATTCTTCTCGCACGATTTCCGATAGTTTAGGTTCAGTCACTTCAGCGGTAACGGCGATTAATGATATGAGTACCCAAATTGCGGCCGCGGCGACAGAGCAAAGCTCAGTAACCGAAGAAATTAACCGTAACGTGTATGCCATCCAAGAGATTGTAAACGAGCTGCTTCATTCCAGCGAAGATGCCGCTAGGATCAGTATGACAGTCTCGGAAGAAGGCATTAACTTGGGCAAGTTAGTGGGCCAGTTTAAGATTTAATTGCAGCAATCTTGATTAAAAACGGGAGACTTAAAGTCTCCCGTTTTTATTTGGCTTATTTACCTTTTTGAAGAGCACTTAATCCATCTACTTTAGTCAATCCAGCCTAGTCAGTTCATTCTAATCAATTTTCTCGGCAACCCGCTCAACCCTTACCGAGCAGACCTTATATTCTGGGATAAAAGCGACAGGATCGAGTGCATTGATGGTGAGTTTATTCGCCGCAGCTTCCACAAAGTGGAAGGGCAGGAATAGTACGCCAGCTTGGGCTCTTTTCGTCACAAAGGCGTCGATTTCAATTTCGCCGCGACGGGTAGTAAGTTTGATTTTATCGCCATTGCCTATGCCGAGTTGCTCGGCGTCATAGACTGAAATCATTACCTTAGGCGAGCCGAGTAAGTCGAGTCCGGCCGTTTTACGGGTTAACGTGCCTGTGTGAAACTGTTCCAGTAAACGTCCGGTCGAGAGGGTGAGCGGGTACTCACTGCAGGGCATTTCTGCGGGTAAGCGATAACTCACTGGTGTGAACTTACCTAAGCCGCGGGTGAATTGACCTTGGTGCATGATGGGCGTTCCCGGATGGGTTTCATCTGGGCAAGGCCATTGAATACCTTGGGGAATTTTACCGTCAACTCCAGTGCTTAATCGCTGCCAAGTAATGCCGCGATATTGTGGTGTCAGCTCATTGATTTCCTGCCAAATCGCTTCTTCATTAGGGTAATCCCAAGCGGCACCCATCGCATTGGCAATGGCTTGGACAATTTGCCAATCGGGCAGGGCTTCACCTAGCGGTAGCAGGGCTTGTTCGAGTCGCTGCACTCGTCGTTCAGTATTGGTGAAATGACCGCGTTTTTCGACAAAGGCTGCGGCGGGCAGAACCACGTCGGCAAGCTCGGCGGTTTCGGTGAGAAAGATATCCTGCACCACTAAAAAGTCGATTGCATTAAGCGCCCTAAGCACATGGGCTTGATCTGGGTCGCTTAATACGGGGTTTTCGCCCATTACATATAAAGCCTTGATTTTCCCTTTGGAAATATCATGCATCATATGGGTTGCGGTCACGCCAATTTCTCCCGATAACGGCGTTTGCCAATGTGCCTCGAAACGCATTCTGGCATGAATGTCAGTGACTTTTTGGTAACCACTGAAGAAGTTAGGTAGTGCGCCCATATCACAGGCACCTTGCACATTACTTTGTCCCCGCAGTGGATTAATCCCCGCTCCTTCAACTCCAATATTGCCGCATAGAAGTTGTAGATTAGATATGGCGGTGACATTGTCGTGTCCCGTCGTGTGCTGGGTAATGCCCATAGCATAGTAGACTGCGGTTTTGTCGGCAGTACCTATGGTGCGTGCGATGCGGGCGATATCTTCGGCTTTAACACCTGTTATCAAGGCTGCGTTTTCTAGGCTGTAATCTACTTTTTTGAGTTCAGCATAGAGAGCATCCACGCCTTCGGTGCGTGCGGCAATGTAGCTTTTATCCTGCCAGTCGTTGCGGATAATTTCCGCCATAATCGCATTGAGTAGCATGACGTCAGTGCCGGGTCTGTGGGCGACATAAAGCTGTGCACTGTCGGCAATGGCAACACGTTTAGGGTCGGCCACCATTAGTCTCGCGCCATGCAAAGCCACGGCTTGCTTAATTTTCGAGGCGATGATCGGGTGAGCACTGCTGGTGTCTGAGCCTATGATAAAAATCACATCCGATGCTTGAATGCTCGGAATGTCATTGGTCATGGCACCACTGCCGATACTTTGCTGTAGCCCTGTGACTGTGGATGAATGGCACAGACGGGCGCAATGGTCGATGTTATTGGTGCCGAGTATGCTTCTGACAAATTTTTGCAGCAGGAAGTTTTCTTCATTGGTGGCTTTTGCCGAGGCCAAGCTTGCCAGTGCATTGCTGCCATGTTGCTGTTTTATTTGCTGTAAATGTTCGGCCACATAGGCGATGGCTTCAGGCCAACTACTTGGCGTGAGCTGGCCATTTTTACGAATGAGTGGCGTGGTGAGGCGTTTTTCACTGTGAATAAAATCGAAACCAAACCGGCCTTTCACACACAACATGCCTTGGTTTACCACAGACTCTTCATTGCCCTCGATATGACGGATCTGATTCGTGCTGGTATCGATTTTAAGGTCAAGCCGACAGCCTACGCCGCAATAGGTACAAATCGTTGATGTGGTTTTGAGTGGCGTTTCATCGCCTTGGCGTTTATCCCGCGCATCGACGAGTGCACCCGTTGGGCAAACCTGCACACAGTTGCCGCATTGCACACATTTGCTGTCGGCCATGCTAGCGCTAAAGCCGACTCTCGGTGCGCGGCGCGTGGCGGTTTCACTTATATCTTGCGGCAGCGCTTGATAGGAATCATGGGCAAATTGAATCGCACAATGGCCACTCTGCAACTGGCACACATCAACGCACTTACCGCAGCTAATACAACGATTTGCATCAAATTGAATGAACGGACTCGATTTATCGACCGAAAACTTACGCACGCTTTGAGTGCTGAGTGACTTAGGTTCGACATGGTAGTCGGTCGCATAGTCCCTTAATTTACAATCCGTATTGGCTTGGCAGGCGCATTCGAGGCAGCGAGCAGCTTCTTGCATGGCGGCATCGGGAGCAAAGCCTAGCTCGACTTCGCCGTAATTTAGCAAACGTTGCACCGCGTCCAATTCGGGCATGGTTAAACGGGCTTTACGTGCGACAGAGGGGTAGAGTTCGATAGTTGGTAAGCCTTGTTTTATTGTGTTACCGACTGCTTTTGATGAATTAAATTCAGTGGCATGCAGCTCGCAACTTAGGCCTTGTTTGAGCAATTTATCTATGGCAATTGCGGCTTTATTGCCGTCGCCTATCGCGGCGACTGCGGTAGCAGCGCCGCGGCGTGCATCCCCCACCACAAAGAGTTTTTCAACCCCTGATGACATAGTGTGCTCGCAGCCAATAAAGGTATTCCAGCGGCTGAGAGCGAGTTCACCATTGCTTAAGTGGCTCGCGGGATCTTGCATAAAACTCATATCGGGAGTTTGTGATACTGCGGCTATCACAGTGTCGAAATCTTGAGTAAAGGTTTCACCGGTATCAACGGGAGCGCGTCTGCCAGAGGCATCGGCTTCGCCGAGTGCCATCTTAGCGAAGGTGACTGAATGGACTCTACCTTGCACATCGCTATGGTTTTCAAGCGGATTGGTTAAAAAATGAAACTTCACCCCTTCGACTTCGGCCTCATGTACCTCGTAAGCTTCGGCGGGCATTTCTGCGCGGGTACGACGATAAATTAGGGTGACATCGCAACCTTCACGCACTGCTGTGCGGGCGCAATCAATAGCGGTATTGCCACCACCAATGACGGCGACTTTCTTACCTAAAACAAGTGTCTTTTCGAGACAATGATCTTTTAAGTAATCGACACCTAAGTAGCAACCCGCGAGTGTGCTGCCGGGATAATCCATAGGCACAGCTTTTTGGGCGCCAATGGCGAGACAGACGGCATCAAAATCTTCAACTAATTGATTTAAATGTATCTCGTGACCGAGACGTGTTTCTGTGTGGATGGTTAACCCGTTATGGCACAAGAGTTCGATCTCCTTGTCTAGTATCGCTTTAGGTAAACGATACTCAGGAATGCCATAACGTAGCCAACCACCCGCCTGTGGCATAGATTCGAATACCTCTACGCTATGGCCTTGGTTTGATAAGTAATATCCGGCACTTAACCCTGCTGGACCCGCACCGATAATGGCGACTTTTTTGCCCGTGTCGGCTTGGCGTGGCGGCACATAACTCATGCCCCCATTTTCGCCATCAGCTAAGTCGAGATCGGCAGCGTGGCGTTTTAATTGACGTATGGCAATGGGCTCATCGACGAGTCCGCGGCGACACTGTGCTTCACAAAAAGCAGGGCAGACACGGCCAATGGAGAGTGGCAGCGGCAAAGTTTGTTTAATGACTTTAACGGCTTCAGTATGGTTGCCTTGGGCGATGTGATACAGGTAACTCTGTACATCGACGCCCGCAGGGCATGCTTGTTGGCAGGGGGCTTCGCAATCGGCAAAATGATCGCTCAAGATCTCAGTCAGCGCTTGTTTGCGTTTTTGACTTAAGAATTCAGACTGAGTTATGACTCGCATGCCGACTGTGGCGGACGTTTCACAGGCGCGTACGCAGCGCAAACTGGCGTCGGAATTCTCAATCTGGACGACACACAAATTGCAGGCTTGCTTGTCTGCATGTTCGTGAACGCCTAATTGCTGCGAGGCTACGCTGGGATCACATAAGCTGGGTATTGCTATGCCAGCAGCTTGCGCCACTTGCAGTAGGTTATCGGTCGGATTAACCGACAACACTTGGTCATCAATTCGAAGTTCTATCATCCCATGGCCTTTTTATATGTAGGGTGCTTAGCTGCTATAGCGCGGGGCTGCAGGCTTAGGTTGTTTCGAGTATACCTAGACAGCTTTAGAAGACGCTTATGGGCGAGTGAAGTTTGCTGCAAAATTGCAGCTTGAATCACAAACCCGCCCAGACTGTGCGCTGGTGAATGTTTGTTCTAATTTAGTCGTGATGGGGTTGGCGTTATCAGGCCTTTTTAGTTGTGTTTCCTTTGATATTATGGGGGTTTTTTAGGCAGGAGAGCGCTTGTGTGTCAGCCATTGGCCTCGCGCATAGCATCATCTTGGCTAAATTCTTGGCTAAATTTAAGTAAGATCACAGTCTTAACTCATTGCTTTTTGTTAGTCTCGGCGTTAGTGCTGTGGTCTTTTAGCTTGGAAAATAATCCTTGTTATCCCATTTAATGAACAGTGCACCCCTAGGTTTACCAGTCTGGTTAGGTTAAAATGCGCGGTTGCAAATACTGTTAATCACTGCCCCTTTTAGTGGAAGATCAATTAAAGCGGCCAAATAAAGAAAGTTGAAAACTCATGTTTGAAGTTAATCCAGTAAAATTCAAAATTAAGGAGCTTGCCGAGCGCACGGAGCTTCTTAGGGGGTATCTTTGACTACGATGCCAAAAATGAGCGTCTAGAAGAAGTTACCCGTGAGCTTGAAAGTTCAGAAGTGTGGAACGACCCAGAGCGCGCCCAAGCCTTAGGCAAAGAGCGCGCTAGCCTAGAAGCTGTGGTCAAAACCATAGACGATATGGACTCAGGTCTTGAAGATGTTGAAGGCTTACTCGAGCTGGCTATTGAAGAGGAAGACGAAGATACCTTCAATGAAACCAGTAAAGAGCTGGATTATCTCGAAAGCCGCCTTGCCGATCTTGAATTCCGTCGTATGTTCTCCGGCCCGCAAGATGCGTCAAACTGTTATTTAGACATTCAGTCTGGTAGTGGTGGTACCGAAGCCCAAGATTGGGCCAACATGGTGCTGCGTATGTACCTACGTTGGGGCGAAGCCCATGGCTTTAGCCCTGAGTTGATGGAAGTGACCGATGGTGACGTGGCCGGTATTAAAGGCGCGACCATTAAGTTTACTGGCGAATATGCGTTCGGTTGGTTACGCACTGAGACTGGCGTGCACCGTTTAGTACGTAAGTCGCCATTCGATTCATCGGGTCGTCGTCATACGTCATTCTGCTCTGTGTTCGTTTATCCAGAAATCGATGACGATATCACGATTGATATCAACCCATCGGATCTGCGTATTGACACTTATCGCGCATCGGGCGCGGGTGGTCAGCACGTTAACAAAACGGAATCGGCGATTCGTATTACCCACTTACCGACGAATACCGTCGTGCAGTGCCAGAACGACCGTTCACAGCATAAAAATAAAGATGCTGCGATGAAGCAGCTGAAAGCAAAACTGTTTGAGTTAGAAATGCTCAAGCAAAATGCCGACAAACAGGCCGCAGAAGACGCTAAGTCTGATATCGGCTGGGGCAGTCAAATTCGCTCTTATGTATTAGACGATGCCCGCATTAAAGACTTACGCACAGGCGTTGAAACCCGCAATACTCAAGCGGTACTCGATGGCGATCTGGATAAGTTTATCGAAGCCAGTTTGAAATCTGGGCTGTAATTAATTCAAGGTATAGACGAGAAATAAGATGACTGAACAAGTAATTGATGAGAACAAACTGATCGCCGAGCGCCGTGCCAAGCTAGAAAGCATCCGCCCAAACTGTAGTGCTAATGCGCATCCAAATACCTTCCGTCGCACCCATAAAGCGGCTGAACTGCAAGCACAGTATGGTCAAAACACTAAAGAAGAACTCGAAGCCTTAGGTTTTAAGACCAGCATTGCTGGCCGCATCATGGCAAAACGTGGTCCTTTCTTAGTGATCCAAGACGTGTCTGGCCGTATTCAAGCTTACGCTGAAAAAAGCGTACAAGCTGATTTGAAAGAGCGTTTTCAAGGTCTGGATATCGGTGACATCATAGGTGTAACTGGTCAGCTGCATTTGTCTGGTAAAGGCGACTTATACGTCAACATGGAACAGTACGAGTTACTGACCAAGGCGCTGCGTCCATTGCCTGCGGACTATTATGGTCTAGCCGATCAAGAAATGCGTTACCGTCAACGTTACGTGGATCTCATCGTTAACGAAGATTCGCGCAATGCCTTCATCATGCGTTCTAAAGTGGTTTCTGCAATTCGTAACTTCATGATCAAAAAAGAGTTCATGGAAGTTGAAACCCCTATGATGCACGTGATCCCTGGTGGTGCTTCGGCCCGTCCTTTCATCACTCATCACAACGCCTTAGACATGCCAATGTACCTGCGTATCGCACCAGAATTATATCTGAAGCGTTTAGTGGTAGGTGGTTTTGAGCGTGTGTTTGAAATCAACCGTAACTTCCGTAACGAAGGTCTGTCGCCACGTCATAACCCAGAATTCACTATGATGGAATTCTATATGGCTTATGCTGACTACAAAGATCTGATGGACCTTACCGAAGAAATGCTCAGCTCGATTGCTATCGAACTGCTTGGCAGTGCGCAAATGCCCTACGGTGAGCACACAGTCGATTTCGGTGGCCCATACGCACGTTTAAGCATGTTAGAAGCGATTCAGAAGTACAATCCTGATAACGCCACTATCCAAGCTATGACCTATGAGCAAGTGAAAGATGTTGAATTCATGCGCGATTTAGCGAAAAGCTTAGGCATGAAGATTGAGAAGTTCTGGACCTGTGGTCAGCTGCTTGAAGAAATCTTCGGTGAAACTGCTGAATGGCAATTGATGCAACCGACGTTCATCACTGGCTACCCAGCGGATATTTCACCATTGGCACGTCGTAATGATGACAACCATTTCATCACTGACCGTTTCGAATTCTTCATCGGTGGCCGAGAAGTGGCTAACGGCTTTAGCGAGCTGAACGATGCTGAAGATCAAGACAACCGCTTTAAAGCACAGGTTGACGCCAAAGATGCAGGTGACGATGAAGCTATGTTCTACGATGCAGACTATATCACTGCACTGGAACACGGTTTGCCACCCACGGCAGGTCAAGGTATTGGTATCGACCGTTTAGTGATGTTGTTCACTAACACTCATACTATCCGTGACGTGATCCTGTTCCCTGCCATGCGCCCACAGGCGTAATGCAGTCGAACAAGGTATTTCGTTGTACATTTTGTTGTATTAGTTTAGCCACTCGACTTTTAGTAAGTCTCAATAGGTTAAGTTTACAGTGATTGATTTAGGTATGACCTGAGCATCGCTACGATGAAATACCCCCTAAAAAACCAGCCATTTGGCTGGTTTTTTGTTTTCTAAAATAGCTAAAAATAATGAGTGTTAAAGTCGAACCATTAGTAACCTAAAAATGGGCTAGATGAGCATCATCAAGTGGCACGTTAGCTTTAGGTTGTGGCTATCGATCGTAGTGTAGATTGCGGGTTTAGTTTGTGAGTGTAGATAGTGTCTTTAACTTGGGGTTGTATATTGGGATGTCACGAAACACTCGTCTATGCTGCTAGCATCTCGCCGCCAGTCACATGCGATATTGTCTGTGTTCATTTCATTTTCGATAGCGATGGTTTGCAGGAATACCTAGGGCGAGGAGTTCAAGAAGAGGCAATTGGGATACATCAAAATAGTTGGTTGTATTACTGAGTGCATAAATACTTCATAGGGATTATTTTTAAACGCGTTTGTTCATCTATACCCACTCGTACGGCTGTTTCAGATAATCAACCCGACATTAGTCTAATAGTGTGTTGCTTGACCTCAGTCGCTAACTCAATGAAACTCTCCATTAAATCACCTCCTACTAAAGTATGGATAATTAAATAATGTTAATTTTCTTTATTTGTATCGCACTCTTAGTGCTTGCATACAAGTTCTATAGTCCCTTTGTTGAGCGGCAAGCTGGTATAGATCCTAAAGCGATAACACCACAGGCGAGATTCGAAGATGGCGTCGATTACGTTCCGGTTCATCCGGCTAAAGCGTTTCTGATCCAATTCCTCAATGTCGCGGGTGTGGGGCCGATATTTGGTCCGATCCTCGGTGCCTTGTACGGTCCCATTGCCTTAGTGTGGATTGTGCTGGGGAATATTATTGGCGGCGCAGTACATGATTATTTTTCTGGCGTGCTCAGCATAAAAGAAGATGGTAAGAGTCTGCCAGAGATTGCGGGCCACTACTTTAATATTTACTTTAAAGGCGTGATGTTGCTGTTTACGGCTATGCTGCTGTTTTTTGTGGGCGTGGTCTTCATCATGAGCCCCGCAGGTTTGCTGAGTAATCTCGATTATTTTAAAGACACCATCTTTGGCAATAATACCTTCTGGGTGTTAGTGATTTTAGTCTATTACTTTTTAGCGACTATGCTGCCGATTGATAAAATCATCACTAAATTATATCCCGCATTTGGTTTGTTGATGATAGTCATGACAGTTTCTATCGCCGTTGCTCTAATGATCAATGCGCCGCAGTTACCTGAAATGGGTGATGTGTTTGCCTATTTCGACCACAGCCATTACAACAATGAGTTACTCGAACCAAACCCTGATGGGCTACCTGTTTGGCCTCTGTTATTTGTGACTATTACCTGTGGTGCGATTAGCGGTTTCCATTCAACTCAAGCGCCCATCATGGCTCGTTGCTTGACGAATGAGAAGTATGTTCGCCCTGTGTATTATGGCGCTATGGTTGCTGAAGGTATCGTTGCTTGTGTATGGGCAACGGCGGGTATTGCAGCTTTCCCTGGCGGTTATGTTGAGCTTAAGAGTTTGCTCGACCAAGGTGGCCCAGGTTTAGTGGTTAACCAAGTGGCAACTACGTATTTAGGTGTTGCGGGCGGTATTATGGCGATTGTGGCCGTGGCTATCTTCCCTATTACCTCTGGCGATACCGCATTTCGTTCGCTGCGTTTGACGATTATCGATGCCTTCCATATTCCGCAAAGTATGCGTAATCGTTTATTGGTTGCTGTGCCTATTCTGACCATTGCGTATTTTATGACGAAGATCGATTTCTCTTTGATTTGGCGTTACTTTGCTTTCTCAAATATGCTGCTATCAACCAGTGTATTGTGGTTAGCAACTAAGTACTTGTTCGATCGCGGGACCTTCCATTGGATTGTTAGCTTACCAGCGATTGGCGGCACCAGCGTTACTGTGTCTTATATTATGACTGCGGGTATTGGCTTAGGCTTACCGCAACCTTTGAGCCAGCCAGTGGGTATTGCTGTCGGAGTTATCTGTTTAGTTGCGCTGATCATTGCGCACAATAGACGCAAACCTGTGGCAGAAGTTAAATAGTCAGTTATCCCATAGTTTTACCCAATAAAAATCAAGGGCTGCATTTTGCAGCCCTTGTTTTTTTATGATTGGTATCATTCTACTATCCTTTAATGGCTTATTTTAGAAAGGTAATTTTTGCTGAATATTTTTTAATGAGCGGATTCATCGCGTTTCATCTAGAGGTAAGGTAAGGTCGTTAGACTGGTTTTTATTTCTCTATTGAAACGATTAGTCTGTGGTAGAGAGCGTTAAGCAGTACAAACTTGCGGCAAAAGTCATTTAGATTTTATTTACTTGAATATTTTTTGCGAACAGAAGGAGAGCACGTTATGTCTGAGAACAAATGTCCTATGCACCATTCTGCTGGTGGCACCTCGAATCGAGATTGGTGGCCTAAACAGCTCCGGCTCGATATTCTGCACCAACACTCTTCCTTATCTAATCCTTTAGGTGATGACTTCAATTATGCTGAAGCCTTTAAATCCCTCAATTTAGCTGCTGTAAAGCAAGATCTCCTCGCATTAATGACGGATTCACAGGACTGGTGGCCTGCAGATTTTGGCCACTATGGGCCGCTATTTATTCGTATGGCTTGGCACAGCGCTGGTACCTATCGCACAGGTGATGGACGCGGAGGTGCGGGCAGCGGTAATCAACGTTTCGCACCGTTAAACAGCTGGCCAGATAACGTAAACCTCGATAAAGCACGTCGGCTCCTTTGGCCGATTAAACAAAAATATGGCAATAAAATCTCTTGGGCCGATTTGATGATCCTCACGGGTAATGTCGCGCTGGAATCTATGGGATTCAAAACCTTAGGTTTCGCTGGTGGGCGAGTCGATATTTGGGAACCCGAAGCTGATATTTACTGGGGTGCGGAAAATAAATGGTTAGACGATAAGCGTTACTCGGGAGAGCGAGATCTTGAAGATCCCCTCGCCGCAGTCCAAATGGGGTTGATTTATGTTAACCCTGAGGGACCCAATGGCGACCCAGATCCTTTCGCTGCCGCCGTTGATATCCGCGAAACCTTTGCCCGTATGGCGATGAATGATGAAGAAACCGTAGCCTTGATTGCAGGTGGTCATACTTTTGGTAAAACCCATGGTGCAGGTGACGCAGCATTAGTCGGACCTGAGCCAGAAGCCGCAGGTATTGAGCAGCAAGGGCTAGGTTGGCTGAGTCGCTATAAAAGCGGTAAAGGTGGCGATACTATTTCCAGTGGCCTCGAAGTGACTTGGACCTCAACTCCCACCCAGTGGAGTAACAATTTTTTTGAAAATCTATTCGGATATGAATGGGAACTGACTAAGAGCCCAGCTGGCGCGCATCAGTGGATACCTAAAAATGGCGCGGGTAAAGGGGTGATTCCCGATGCGCACGACGCCTCAAAACGTCATGTGCCAACCATGTTGACTACCGACCTTGCACTGATCTTCGATCCTGATTACGAGAAAATATCACGTCGATTCTTTGAAAATCCCGATGAGTTTGCCGACGTATTTGCAAAAGCTTGGTACAAGCTGACACACAGAGATATGGGGCCATGCACACGCTATTTGGGTCCTGAAGTGCCTGCAGAAACGTTTCTTTGGCAAGACCCCATTCCTGCGGTTGATCATCCCCTGGTTAATGAGCAGGATGTTACTGATCTCAAACTGAAGATTATTGGTTCTGGATTAACGATTTCAGAAGTCGTTGCCACTGCTTGGGCCTCGGCGTCTACCTATCGCGGTTCTGATATGCGCGGTGGTGCGAACGGTGCTCGAATTCGACTCGCACCGCAAAAAGATTGGCCAGTGAATCAGCCTGAGCAGCTCGCTAAGGTGCTCAAAGTGCTTGAGAGTATTCAGTCTGAGTTCAATCAAGGAGGTAAGAAAATCTCCCTTGCTGACTTGATTGTGCTAGCAGGCTGTGTCGGTATTGATCAAGCGGCTAGAAATGCGGGGGTTGAAGTGACGATTCCATTTACGCCGGGTCGTATGGATGCCACGCAAGCACAAACGGATGTGGAATCTTTTGCGGTACTTGAACCTATTGCTGATGGCTTTAGAAATTATCATCCCACTCCGTTTTCTGTTTCGGCGGAGGAGTTATTGGTCGATAGGGCGCAATTACTGACCTTAACTGCGCCGGAAATGACAGTGCTTATTGGCGGTCTGCGGGTGTTAGATACGAACTCTGATCAGTCAAAAACGGGTGTATTGACTGCGCGTCCTGAGTTTTTGACCAATGACTTTTTTGTTAACTTGCTCGATATGGGGACGACGTGGAAACCCACTTCCAAAGCGGAGGATATGTTTGTGGGTGTTGATCGCGTCAGTGGCCAGCAAAAGTGGACTGCAAGTCGTGTTGATTTGATCTTTGGCTCTAATTCGCAGCTGCGTGCACTCGCAGAAGTGTACGCGAGCAGTGATGCACAGCTGCGATTTGTCGATGATTTTATCGACGCTTGGACTAAGGTGATGAACTTAGATAGATTCGATCTTCGCTGAGCTTATATTTATTAGTCTTTTTAGTGGTATATGGATCCAATTTAGGCGCCGCTGGGGTTAATGCAGACCGACCGTTTAAGTGGATTTTCGTTAAATGATCGCCTAATCCAAAGTGGTTAAGCGGTCATTTTTATTCATGTGCTTTGACGCTCATCAATTTAGGTGGAATATGAATATTCAGCAAATGTCGGGTTTAGCTATTTTACAGGCGATGGCAAGGGGTGAATTACCTGCACCTTCTATCTCTCTCACTATGCCAATGTCGCTGGTTCAAGCCGACGAAGGAACGGTGACATTCCATGCGACTGCCGATGATAAGCACCTCAACCCATTGGGCGGCGTTCATGGTGGTTTTGCCGCGACTGTATTGGATTCGGTTACCGGTTGCGCCGTGCATACATTGCTTGAAGCGGGTGTCGGTTACGGCACTATCGATTTGAATATTAAAATGATTCGACCTGTGCCTAAACATCAAGTTTTAGTGGCTGAGGGCAAGGTGATCAATTTATCTAAGTCTTTAGGTATTTCGGAAGGTACGCTAAAAACGCAGGATGGAAAACTGCTCGCCACTGCTACGGCGACTTGTATGATTTTAAGGCCATAAACCGATTTTGCGGGCTGGCGATATTATCTCTTCGAGTTAACATGCTGAGCAGATAATTAACCTATGCCGAAGGTGCACTTTATCTTCAGATATTAAGTCGACGGCCCTCTTGCTGGCAGTGAAGTTTTTATGGGCGTGAATTCAGTAAATAACGGAATTTTTTAATCATATTTTCATAAATAGGCCTCAAGATTGAAAATAGCTAGCATGCCATATTCCATTCGACAGAAAGTATGCTAGATTCTGGCGAATTGTTGCTGATCGCTGTATTGTTACCTCTGTCATCAACAGTTCTCCACAGGGCCATCGCTGCAATTGATTCAGATTTGCAGGGAAGTGTCAGGAAGTTACACCAATTCAGAGTCTGCTTATGCAACCCAATTTATTTCCCGAACAAAGAAACGTTTATCAAGAATCGAGGGCGACACTCCCCTCGATTGAAGCCCAATCTTCCTCTCGTCGCGGCCGTTTGCAGCGTATGGTTGGCGGCGTATTGTTAACCTGTAGTGTATTGCTGAGTCTTTCAGCATGTGCGGCAGGTAAGCAGGCGTCACCACAAGAAGGTGAAGAGTTTAGTTACGCTTGGCTTAAGGGCTATGCCCGTACTATGGCTGCACAACCCTATGAGAGTCATAAAGGCGAATTACCTAAAAGCCTTCAGGGCATGAGTTGGGATGATTACCAACAATTCCACTTCAAGAAGAAAGCCGCACTATGGCGCGATCAAGATTCGGAGTTTCGTGCCGAACTGTTCCATCTTGGGCTGTTTTTTGATACCCCTATTCATATTTATGAGCTAAATGAGGGTAAGGCTAAGTTAATCGAATATTCACCTTCAATGTTCGATTACGGCAAGTCAAAGGTCAAAGGTAGTCAGTTGCCTAAGGATCTTGGTTTTGCGGGTTTCCGTATGCAATTTAATACCGATTGGCAGCGTGACATTGTTGCCTTCCTTGGCGCTAGTTATTTCCGCGCAGTGGGTCAAGAAATGCAGTACGGTTTGTCGGCTCGCGGCTTAGCGGTTGATACTGCACTGCCAAAACCCGAAGAGTTTCCAATGTTCACCAATTTCTGGTTAGAAAAACCTAAACCAGGATCGAATATCACCACTGTGTATGCCTTGCTAGACTCTCCGAGTGTCACGGGTGCTTATCGTTTTGATATCGAACCGGGTGAACGTTTAAAAATGAAGGTGGATGTGGCTGTTTATCCACGTAAAGCGATTGAACGTTTAGGCGTTGCGCCACTGACAAGTATGTTTATGGTGGGTGAGAACGATCGCCGCACCGGTTATGACTGGCGTCCAGAAATCCATGATACCGATGGTTTAGCCATGCACACGGGGAATGGTGAATGGATTTGGCGTCCGCTAGGTAACCCTGAAAACCTGCGATTCAACGCCTATAGCGATGAAAATCCAAAAGGTTTTGGCTTACTGCAACGTGATCGTAACTTCGATCATTATCAGGACGACGGCGTGTTTTATGATAAACGCCCAAGCCTATGGATTGAACCAACCAGCAGTTGGGGTAAAGGTTCAGTGCAGTTGGTTGAAATTCCAACACTGGATGAAACCTTCGATAACATAGTGGCTTTCTGGAATCCTGCTGAGCCGATTGTTCCTGGTCAAGAGCTGCTGTACAGCTACAACATGTACTGGGGTGGCATTCCACCGGTTCAATCACCCCGTGCTCGGGTTGTCGATACCTTCACCGGGATTGGCGGCGTAGTAGGCCAGAAACGCAAATACTACAGTAAGCGTTTTGTGGTTGATTTCGCGGGCGGAACTTTACCTATGATAGGTAAAGATACCCAAGTTAAAGCCGTGATCACAGCATCTGAAGGCAAAGTGGAAATTGAATCTGCCCGTCCTCTAGCCTCGATTAATGGTTACCGAGCTATGTTTGACGTAGTGCCACCCGGAGACGGGACAGAGCCGATTAACCTGAGAGTCTATTTGGAGGTCGATGGTCAGCCATTGTCTGAGACTTGGATGTATCAGTGGAATCCGCCTGCAAAGGATGATCGTGAATTGCACAATGCAGGTCATCTGCAATAAGCGATTCGTGATTCATTAATCTAAAACGCCAGCTAACTTAGCTGGCGTTTTTGTTTTGGCTTAGCCCGCTGAATCCTGCAGCTTCAGGTTGTTTGGGTATATATGGCTTGATAGGTTAGGACTAGATTATCTAAAAAATGCCCCAGCAACTGATTCATCCTAGCCGTTGATTGCCCCAGTATGAACTCAGGGCTTTGAATGTATGGCATTTTCTGTGTGCTAGAAAAAGCATTTTCTTGAGCAATTAATGGCGCTAATTGGCTACTGATAAATTCAAGATGGCATTGAAATCCAAAAACTAAATTTGTGTAACGTACAATTTGCCGCGGGCAGGCTGCACTTGTGGCGAGCACTTCGCAATCGGGAGTGAGGCCAGGCATGTCGTTATGCCAGTGGCCGACCACTTCAGTGGTCGAAAATGTCTTAAGGTTAATATCACTTTTTCCTGCCGCAGTCAGTTCAATGGGGAAGTAACCAATCTCGGCATGTGGACTCTTTTGATAACGGGCACCTAATGCCTCTCCGATTAACTGTGCCCCAAGACAAACCCCCACAACGGCTTTATTTTTTTGGATAGCTTGTCTGATAAACCTTTGTTCTGCTTGGCTATCAAAATATGGACAATCACTTTGGCATGTCGCGGGAGACTGAGGGCCACCGAGGATAATTAATAGATCAAAACCATCACTATTGTCGGGTAAAGCTTCATCTAGATAGATTCTGCTAAAGCTCATACTGTAGTTTTTGCTTGCAGCCCAATCGCTAAAATAGGCTGGACCTTCATAGCTTTCATGGATAATGCAATGAATGCGCATCGAGTTTTCCTGTGTCTTTTATGGGATAACGCTATGCTACAATCCTTTTTATTTGGCTGAATAACGTTATATGGACAAGTAATGATGCTAAGTCGCCAACTCGATTCGATTAACGCCATTATTGAGCAAGCGCCTAATATGCCTTCTTTTGTCAAAACGATTGAGATGCAGAAGGGTTATGTGGATGTTTTACACCAGCACTGTTGGCATCAGCTTATTTTTCCGCTTCAAGGCCTGTTACAGACAGAGGCAAATGAGGCACTTTTTTTGGTCCCCCATACCACAGCGCTTTTTGTGCCTGCAGGTGTCATGCATGAGTCTGTTGCGATTACAGATACCTGCTTTATTGGTGTCTATTTGAATCCTATGTATGGTCGAGATTATGGTGCCATGGTTAAGCCCGTCGCTATGAGTGCTTTTATAAGGGAGTTAGTGTTAACGCTCAGAAAACAATGTGCTTTTAATACCCCAACGAATGTTGAACCAATGGTTCAGGCGCCAATACTGCGTTTGCTTGAGGTGTTATATGATCAAATTAATAGTGCGGAAGGACAGACTTTCAAGTTACTGATACCGCAAGATAGGCGCCTAAAATTGATTTTTGAGCATTTAACCCAAACGCCAGCTTTAGATTTCTCTTTAGTGAAATGGGGTGAGATGGTTGGGGCATCGGAACGAACATTGTCGAGGCTATTTGTGAGGGAGTTTGGTTGTTCATTCGTATTATGGCGTCAACATTTACGGCTGATCTATTCGCTGTCTTTATTGGCCACTGACCTATCAATACAGAATGTGGCCCACCAAATTGGTTATCAAAATGATTCATCCTATATCAAAGCCTTCAAGGAGCGTTTTGGGATGACGCCACAGCGATTTCGGTTAGGTGATCATGGGATATAACCCTGTTACGACGTATGGTCATGAACACTATTTCTAGTTGGCTTATTTAATATTGAATCAATATATTGCACCTTTTCGCGGCACAAATATTCATTTGGCCGAATAAAATCAAGCCAGTGTTAATTGCAAGCATGCTACTGAGTTATTGGGGGCTAATTCACTTTTTGACAATCTAAACAATTTTTCACTGTAAAAGACCCCAAACTTGGGCGTAACCTGTGGGCGTTCTCGCCATGGGTAAATATTTTATGTTTGAAATGTTCACAACGTTAGGCTTTGCGTGGTCGGTGGGTTTAGTCCTTGCCGTACTTTTTGTACTGGCATACGAATTTATTAATGGCTTCCACGACACAGCAAATGCGGTGGCGACGGTGATCTATACCAAGGCAATGCCGGCAAATCTGGCGGTCGTTACCTCCGCACTCTTTAATTTTGCGGGTGTGCTGTTAGGGGGGTTAGGGGTGGCCTATGCGATAGTGCATTTATTACCCGTAGACTCCTTGCTCGGTATGGACTCAATCCAAGGCTTGCTGATGGTGTTTTCCCTGCTATTTTCGGCAATTATCTGGAACTTAGGTACTTGGTATTTTGGTATTCCGGCATCGAGTTCCCATACCTTGATTGGTTCGATAATGGGCGTGGGTGGCGCGTTCGCTTGGATAAATCATCAGCCTATCCTACAGGGCATTAATGTCTCTAAAGCAACGCAGATCATGCTGTCCTTGATTATTTCGCCGACCTTAGGGTTTGTGATGGCAGGGATTTTTTTGCTCATCATGAAATACGTTTGGCAGAAACATAAAATTCACCGTACCCCAGATGAGCAGATGCAGATTAATGGTAAAAAACACCCTCCATTTTGGGCAAGGGCGAGTTTAATTATCTCCGCTATGGGTGTGAGTTTCGCCCATGGTTCTAACGATGGACAGAAGGGGATAGGTTTAGTGATGCTAGTGCTGATTTGTATGGCACCGGCTTATTTTGCCTTGGACATGGGCAGTCAACCCTATGATTTAGAAAGAACTCAAGATGCTAATCGTCGCATTATGGCGATTTATGACCGTAACCAAGCCGTTATCGCGGATGTTATCGACTTTAAAGCCTTAGTCAACGTTCCCGAATATATGCTGGCCCATTGCTCATCTGCCAATGTATTACCGGCGATGTCGTTGCTTGACCGTCGCTTAGCAAAAGTCTCAACTTACAAAGATATGGATGTAGAAGAGCGACGCGAGGTACGACGTTTATTGTTGTGCATCGATGATACTGCTCGCCAAGTGGCTAAATTGGAACTTCCTGCTAAGGATTTGAGTTCATTGGCTAAATGGCGAAAAGATCTCACTAGAACTACTGAGTATGCGCCCATTTGGGTGATTATTGCCATTGCTACTGCGCTGGGCTGCGGCACGTTGGTGGGGTGGCGGCGGATTGTATATACCGTGGGGGAAAAAATTGGTTCATCGAGTATGACTTACAGCCAAGGTATTGCCGCGCAGGTCACCGCTGCCGTCTCTATTGGGATTGCCAGTATGACAGGGATGCCGGTATCGACGACTCATATTTTGTCTTCCGCTGTAGCGGGTACTATGGTGGCTAATCGTTCAGGGCTTCAGATCCAAACCATTAAGCAAATCATGCTCGCTTGGCTGCTGACACTACCTATTACTATGTTGCTCTCCGCGAGTGTGTTTATCCTTGCCAATGCACTTTGGGGTTAGCCAATAATACGCAAGTTGAATGCTCACATAGCCAAGCCTTGAGGGCTTGGCTTTTCGGTTCAGTGCCGTTTCCCGCGATAATTACCTAAGCCATCTTGTTAGAGTTGAGCCTTCAAAACCAACAAGGACATAAGATGGCTGAGCAATCTAGAATACTTTTCAAAGCACTACATCAACAATCAGAGCCGCTGATATTAACTAACGCTTGGGATGCCGCCAGTGCGGCCATCATCCAAGCATCGGGCGCCCGTGCGATTGCGACCAGTAGCGCGGCATTGGCTTGGTCGCTCGGTTATCCCGATGGGCAAGTGCTACCTAAAGCGGCTTTATTGGACGTAGTGAACAATATCCTACGGCTGAGCCGAGTGCCCGTGACGATAGATATTGAATCTGGTTATAGCCAAGATCCCGATGAGGTTGCTGCTTTTGTTGCGCAGCTCGCTGAGCTTGGCGTAGCAGGAGTTAATATTGAGGATGGCAGTGCAGGTGTTGCTGAGATGGTGGCAAAAATTAAAGCTATTCGCGCCCATCCTCGTTGCCAAGGATTATTTATTAATGCGCGAACTGATGTGTATTTACTGGGTTTAGCCAGTGGTGAGGCCGCTGTTGTTATGACTATCGATAGGTTAACTCAATATCAGGCTGCGGGTGCTGATGGTGGCTTTATCCCTGGCGCGAATCAGGTCGAGACCGCTAAGTGCTTGTCTGCCGCTGTGGATATGCCACTGAATTTTATGCTATTGAATGAGCAGATGGATATCGGCGAGTTATTTGCCGCAGGTGTGCAGCGTTTTTCCACTGGCCCAGCTTCATTTTTACAGGCCTATAGCACTTTGCTTAATCCAATTTTGTTAAATTCAATTAAGGCAAAACCGTTTCAGCGAGAGTCAAAAGATGCGGTTATTGCCGTTGATAAGGATTCAATACCTAAAGCCATTTCCCTTGGTTTTGAGCAAATGAATAACTTATTTATCCCGAGTTAAAGCTGTTTTTCATCTATACCCAAGCTACCTGAAGATACGAGTTTCAGAGCGCCCAGGGTGCTTCAATTCAAGGCGCATTAATGACAGAATGTCGGCCACCTTTTGAATTGATGCAACACGGAAGTGGAGTGCCCTGGGCGCTCCGTCCCGGCGGGTTTTAACGCACTTTATGCTGCGTTGGTTATTTTTAACTTAGCCCGCTAGGCCTGCAAATAACCGCCTTGCCTAAAGTGCGTTACATTCCCGCTGAATCCTGCATCTTCAGGTTGTTTGGGTATATACCCACGGCGAGTTTGCCGTGGGTTTCTTCTTACGTCCGTTTTACTTAGCGCGCGTTTTACCAAGAAAGTCCCATCTGCGTGCTTGTCTCCTCAGGTTTCTTATCAAGCAGGCGTAGCTCGGCGAGGTGAATGTGCGCTGCAATTTGGCTGCGCAATTTTTGATAGAGACGGATGGCCAGTTCAGGCGCGGCTTCATTGTCGGGAGTATGGATAAACAGATAGGGTTCTCGACCTTCTGCGAGCCACTGCGGGAGTTGGGTGAGCCAATTATCAAAAAAGGTATCGTTATCCTTAGGTAAAACAGCAACGCCTTGCTGTGCGAGTTGTGCGATGGCATCGTCTGGTTGGCCGATAAAGCGCACCACTGGATTATTGGCGGTGGCAATCGCATGCACTGGCACTCGAGGTTTTTTCTTGTGAGCGTCGATAATCGCGACATTGCAGGGCGGCAGTGCAAACAAGGGCCTGCTGTCCATGATGATGCGATTCACTTTTTTATCGATGAGTAATCGATTAAGCGCACGCTCGGCATCTCCCTTAGCAAAAAACGCAGCATGCCTGACTTCGACGCCATAGGTTAACCCTTGGGGGATTTGATCTAGAAATTGCGCTAACGCAGGCAAGTTTTCTGGGCCGAAATGGGCGGGCAGTTGAATTTTCCAGATCCCTGTTTTATCGATTAATGGTGTCATTATCTGGAAAAAATCTTTCAATTCTTGGCCGCAGTGTTGCAATAATCTTTGGTGAGTGATGGTTTGCGGTAGTTTGAAGGTAAAACGAAAGCTCTCTGGCGTGGCACTGTGCCAATTCATTACCGTTTGCTGTGCAGGCGTTGCGTAGAAGCTGGTGTTCCCTTCGACAGTATTGAATATTGTCGCGTAACGGGCGAGTCGCTCCGCTTGTTTAGTTCCGTGACCATACACACTTTCTTGCCAATTCGAGTGCGACCACATGGCAAGCCCAAGGCGAAAATGGTTGGGTTGATGTAACGGAGAGCACAATTGGTCCAAAAATAAATTCCTTTAATGCGATTTGCGCGTACCAAAGCTGCGCCCTGATGTTGACCAACACTTTAGGGCATTGTGCCGATATCTGTCGTCCAGAGTCAAATAGTGCCACCGATGGCCTTAAGTATTGTGTTTGATTTTGTTTGAATTTAACTCTGTAAAAGTCGGACTTAACTTAGCCAACTCTGGAATGACATTGAAAATTAACCTACTCTAATAGTGCGTTATTATTATTTTTATGCTTATGATCAAACTTAGGACTTAGCCAAAGACGGACGTTTATTGGAGAATTACGTGAATAATGATGGCTACACTTCCTTAAGCAATTTTATCGACCTTCTCTTGGATGCTATTTGTGTCGTCGATAAAGCGGGGAGGTTTGAATTTGTCAGTGCAGGGGCAGAACGTATTTTTGGCTATACCCCAGAAGAAATGATGGGTATGCAGATGCTAGATCTTGTCATTCCAGAGGATAGGGAACGTACTCTCGCAACGGCCAATGAAATTATGGCAGGTCGCTTTAAAGTCGATTTTGAAAACCGTTATGTGCGTAAAGATGGTGTTATCGTCGATATTCTTTGGTCTGCACGTTGGTCCGATGCTTATCAACAACGTGTCGCAGTCGCTAGAGATATTTCTAAGAGCAAAAATACCGAACGTAGACAAGCAGCCTTATATGAGATTTCAGAGGCTGTGCATGTCGCTGAGGACTTACTCGCCCTGTATCGTCGAATTCATGAAATTATTGCTAAATTACTACCTGCAGCAAACTTTGCTATAGCATTGTACGATCAAGATTTAAATGAATTAAGTTTTCCTTATAAAGCCGCTACTGGCAAGGATTCACTTATCGATATTGCAAGTTTCAGTGTGTTCACTGACCAAGTGATCCGCAGTGCTGAGTCTTTACTCCTGTGTCCCGTGACCTTAACTGATTATCCCCAAGCGATTCGTGAAGATTTGGGTAATGGCTGTTTAAGTTGGCTGGGTGTGCCGCTGAAGCTACAGAAAGGTGTTATCGGCGCTTTGATTATGCATAGCTTGCCCACTTCGGCTTCATATACACACCAAGACCGTGAGTTATTGGAGTTTGTTTCTACGCAAATAGCTTTTGCGATTGAGCGTCGACAAATGCTCGCGCGATTAGAGCATATTGCACTTTATGATCAGTTAACCTTGTTACCCAATCGTGAGCTTTTTTACGATAGATTTCAAAAGGCGCTATCTCGAGCCCATAGGGAATCAAGTTATTTCTCTTTGCTTTATTTAGACTTAGATAAATTTAAGTGGGTTAACGATACTTTTGGTCATAGCGTGGGCGATTTATTACTGCAAGTGACGGCACAGCGAATAGTCAGTTGTGTGAGGGGCTCAGATACCGTTGCGCGTTTTGGGGGGGATGAGTTTGTCATCTTACTTGAACGAGTCGATTCAGCACATAATACCCTGCTGGCCGCGCAAAAAATATTGCAAGTATTCGAGCAACCCTTCGAGCTTGCCGAACAGCAGATCCATATTCTGCCGAGTATCGGTATTGCTCTGTATCCAGAGCACGGTGAAGATGAAAAACAACTTATTTCCTGTGCCGATACTGCTATGTATAAAGCTAAAAAGAATGGCGGAAATCGAATTGAAATGGGTTACCAAGGATTAAGAAACTTACATGCTGAGCTTCGGCCTGAGGCCAATATTCCTGAAAATAAAGCGATGAAGATCATTTAAGCTTGCTTTAGGTAAGCCATTGTAAGTCTTTGAAGAAATAATATGTAAAGAAATGCCCGCAAATGTCACTGACACTTGCGGGCATTATTGTATGGAACTGTTGATGTAATCTTTATATAAAATAAGGCTTTTGATTACAGTTTGAAGCGATTAACTTCCTGCTGCAATGATGCGGCTAAATGGGCGAGCTCTTGAGCTTGGACCATAGACGTTTGTGCCTCAATCGAGAGATTCTCTGACACTTCACGAATCGACTCTGTATTACGGTTGATTTCGCTGGTGACTGAGGTTTGCTCCTCGGCTGCTGTGGCAATTTGGCTCGCCATATCTGAAATATCATTAATGGCTTTGCTGATTTGCAACAGACTTTCGCTGGCTGAATTAGCATCGGCCACACTGGTTTCTGCCATTTCATGACTTTGAGTCATAGACTTAACGGCTTTGCCTGCGGTTTGTTGTAGGGTTTCGATCATCGCTTGAATTTCTTGTGTCGATGAATGCGTACGTTGTGACAGTACACGCACCTCATCAGCAACTACAGCGAAGCCACGACCTTGTTCTCCTGCACGTGCCGCCTCAATGGCTGCATTGAGTGCAAGTAAGTTGGTTTGCTCTGCGATGCCACTAATGGTCAACAAAATGCTGTTGATCTTTTGTGAGTGCTCGTTCAGTTCACCGATAATTCGCCCTGCAGTTTCGACTTCACTGGCTAAATTACGGATAGATTGCTGGCTTTGCATTACCTGTTTATGGCCATGGTTTGAAAGTCCGACCGCATTTTGAGCTGTCTGAGCTGTATGCTCAGCATTACTGGCAATTTCCTCGGTGGCGCTGGCCATTTCGGTCACCGCAGTGGCAACCATAGTCACTTCATCTTGCTGTACTTCAATGCGCTGGCTGTTATCCGTTGCCGACGCACTACTTCCTTTGGCTTGATATTCCAATTGACCCGCAATCTTGTGCATGCGGGAAATCATACCGTGTAGACGTTCTACAAAGCGGTTAAACCCCGAAGCTAACATACCAATTTCATCGTGACTGTTGGCAGTATGAATGCGCACAGTGAGATCGCCATCGCCCTCGGCAATATCATTGAGTGCTTGGGCAACGCGTTCGAGATCTTTGAATTGAATTTTAAAGATGGCGATTAAAATCAAACCAAACAGCACCAATAGTGCAACACCTACGGCAGACATCCACCAAGCAAGATCGGTTGCCTGTGACATGATTTCTTGCTTATCCATTACGAAAATCAGCGCCCAGTCTGTTGAGGGTATTGCCGCAACATAGACTAACTTAGTGGCACCATCGAGGTTTCGCTCTTCCATCGTATTGGCATTAGTGCGCTGTGATAACCAGCTATTACTAAAATCACTATCAATTTTAGTGAGTTGTTGAGTATTTAGCTGGCTATTGGGATGACTAATAATGAGCCCTGCATTATCGACCATCAGAGTATAACCTTCGCCCGGCACTACGAGGCGCTGCACCGCATCGGTTAGCTGATCTATGGTTAAGTTCGCTGCGGCAACGCCTATCAATCGGCCAGAACTCATTACAGGTTCGGCAATGGTCACGACTTGTTTTTTCAGTGTGGCGCTGACGTAGGGCGCCGTCATGATCATTTTACCGGCAGCTTTAGCGTCCATATACCAAGGGCGAACGCGGGGATCATAATTCGCGGTATTTAGCGACGGATCTTGGCGATACATGTTGCCTTGTTCGTCGCCATAGTAAGTGAGGGCAAAGTCAACCGCAGTATGCGCTTGCAGCAAATGAGGGGTAACGTTTGTACTCGGATCGGCTTCAACGACTTGTTTTAGGCTGGTAATGGCCATTTTTCTGTCTTGCATCCACTGACCTATGCCGGATGAAAAGGTAATCGCTAGTTGGTCAATTTCATGTTGAGTGTTTTCTAACGCATTATTTCTAATGAAATAACTAGAGATACTTACGAGTACAGCAATAGTGATCAGTACAGCGGAAAGACTGCTGAACAGCAGCCGTGTTTTGAGTGTCGATCGCATAATCTATATCCTTTATATTCCGTTAGCTCTCTAACGTTGTTTTAGTATAGCGGCAGTACGGGGCAAAACATTAAATCATTGAAGAATTATAGTAATAAATTTAGAAGTGACGCCCATAATTTATGAATTTAATAATTACATGATTTTTATATCAATAACGATTGCGTCAGCGGTTGTTTATTTGATGAGCTGATGGAACTTAGTAGACTAAACTGAAGAGATGAATAATATTTTACAGGTGATAAATAACATTGGTTATCGTCAGTAAGCCGTTAAAACACATAAGCTCAAGCTAACAATTTAATTAAATATGTCACTGGTTGTGAGTGTGATTAATTCATTATTCAGAATGCTGGCTTGTTTATATCAAAGGTTAGTGAGCATAATTTCGCGCGGGTAGCATCTTGTGTGCTGGTTCAAGTTTAAGACTCATCTGTAACAGAACATAAAAAAGGGACTCCTAGGAGCCCCTTGTTAATTTTAAAATGACCTTAATATTAGTGAGTCATCTTATTTTTGATCAGCACACAACGCTGCTCTATTTGACGGGTTTCCAGTAGATTACGGCGGGTAAGGTTAGATAGACCAGTTTGGCGATCAAGTACTTTGTCCAATGCCGCTATGCTAGTGTAATTACAATCGGTTGGGATGAGGAAATGGCTATAATTACGCATAAATACTGGCCCTTTTTTGTCCATATCCATTAAGCTCGCCAGACGCTCTTCCGCTGTAGCTGCGCTTAATAGTTTTTGCTCAGCAGGATAAAGATTTTGCATAATAATCCGCTGTTTGGAGAAAGGCAGGCTGTCTAGATGGACTTTACTTAACCAACGACGTTTTGCGGCCGCTTCAGGGCGGATCACTTGTGCCGCAAGTGCCGCTTTTTCACCAGAGTCTGAATTATCCTTGGTGGCCTCTTTGGTTAAGCGCTGCAGCGCGTTAGGAAAATCATAGCGATTAAGCTGGGTGATGATTGCCCATCGTAAATCTTGGTCTAAGGTTAATCCCTTTATTTTTGTTTCACCGTCAATGAGTTGTGCTAAATGACGCAGTGAATCTCTGTCGCTTGCTAAACTGACATACGCATTGAACCAGATCCGTTGGAAGTCATTATCGCCTTTATTTTCCATTGCTTTTCTCAGACTCATTTGGCTTAAGCCTTTAATTGCATTTTCAGCGTAGTTTTGCTGAATAGGGGCGATCTGCGCGAGATATTCCTTTGAGCGCAACATGCTATCGATGATCTGACCAACAATCGTGTAGTCCGTCTCAGCAGGCGCGTTAACAAACACTGTGCTTAGGTATTGATCTAAGCTCAATTTACCTTCGCGGACGCTGTCCCACAGACTTTGCCACAGCATAGATCGCAGTAGTGGATCGGAAATATTACTCAGTTGTTGTTTTGCGGTATTAAATGACTTGTCATCAAGCTCGACTTTCACAAAGCCCCAATCATCAAAGTTTGGATAGACTAGGTCTGGGCAGCGCTCACCAATCAGTTGTTTAACTTCAGTACGCTCGCCTTTGTAAGTCACTGGCACTGTAATGTCATTTCGCAGATCAAAGCGACCTTGGGTAAATAAAGCCACTTGGACTTTTTGTTCACGTAATGTGGGTAGCTCTGCGCTTGCAGGGAGCTGTCGTAGGCTAAATTCGCTGATTCGGTTGCCCTCACAACGATATTCCGCCTTGATGGTGTTAACGCCCGCGCTGTAGAGCCATTCTTGAGTCCATGCACTTAAATCGCGGCCAGCGGCTTTCCCTAGGCTATTGATAAAATCGTCTAACTCAGCGTTTTGATAACTGTATTGTTTTAAATAGTTACTGACGCCACGACGAAACACCATGTCCCCGAGTAAATGGCGTAATTGTTTCAGCGTTGATGCGCCTTTTTGGTAAGTGATAGCATCGATATTGTCGAAGGCGTTCTGGGTTGTTGCTACGGGTACTTCAATGGGGTGCGTGGTGACTAAGCTGTCTTGCTCATAGGCTTTTTGCTTACCTTTAGCGTAGAAGGTACGCCAAGCATTGGTGAACTCTGTGGCTTCTTGAGTCGCAAGTGTGCCCATAAATGAAGCAAAACTTTCATTTAACCACAAGCCATTCCACCATTTCATGGTGACGAGATCGCCAAACCACTGGTGCGCCATTTCGTGCATGATCACGCCCGCAAGATTTTGCTTCTGATCCGCTGTCATAGCTGCTTTATGAAGGAAGATATCTTCGGAAAAGGTCACTGCGCCCGCGTTTTCCATCGCGCCATAAAGGAAGTCTGGCACTAGAATTTGATCGTATTTCTTAAAGGGATAAGGAATACCAAAGTAATTATCGAAAAAAGTTAATCCTTGTTTCGTATAGGTAAACCAATCTTGCTCCGTGACTTGGTTAGCAACGGATTGACGGGCGAACAGGCGCATAGGATAGCGGCCTGAGTTGTCTTGCCACATGTGATAAGGGCCCGCGTGCATTGAAAAGTTATATGGGCTTAGCTTAGGTGTTTGTGGGAAAGTCCAACGATTGTAAGCACCCGCTGGGGTGATTTGGCTTTCACGCATCGAGCTAATGACTTGCCAGTCTTTGGGCGCAGTTACCGTAATTTGATAGTTAGCCTTGAGATCCGGTTGGTCGAATACTGCGAACATCTGCTGAGCTGCAGCGGGTTCAAAATGAGAGTAGAGGTAGACCTTGCCATCGATTGGATCTTTAAAACGGTGTAAACCTTCACCATTGGTGCTGTGGGCACGGCTAAATTGCACTTCAATGGTATTTTCACCTGAGGTGAGCAAACGCGTATTTAAGCTGATGTAAGCGCCATTGTAATTGGGGTATACGGCGGTACCGTTGATGATAAAGCGTTTTATCTGCGCCTTGTTTAAATCTAAGCTCAGTTGTTTTGGCACTTCACTTAATTGAAATGTCACTTTGGAGGTGGCGGAAAACTCGGCGTCCCCTGTGAGCTGAAAATCCAAGTCATAGTGAATATTGGAGATGACCTGCGAGCGAAGCGCAGCCTGATATTGGCTAATATAAGCGCTAGCATCACGTGGACCCGTATTGAGTGTACTTTGGGTTGCACACGACATTAATGTGCCGCAGGTAAGGGCAACGAGACTGGCTTTAAACAAGTTCACAACTTAAATCCTTCAACGATTTGTTTTGTTTTCTGCTTGGATGTTTGCATTCAATATCGTGTGTGTAGGTTTGCCTTTGTGGCAAATTATCCCTCGCGCCAGCACCAATTTTGAGTATCATCATCGCAGTGTATTTTGGCCGAGTACACTACCTTATTTACCTTGGATTACCAATGTTAAAAATGTAAAAAAAAGCCAGCGTTAACGCTGGCTTCTTGAGATTACTGTTTGGCAGAATTAAGTGCCAATAGGACAATTACATGCCTAAGAAAGACTTAGACTTCATCTTACGGATTTCTTTTTCATCAGACCATTCGATAAGGCCTGTTTCTAAATCCATTAAACGCATTGTCATCTTATAGTAGACGTCTTTAGTGCTACCGTCTTGCTTCACTATGCTAGATAAATTGCCATATAACATGTATTGAGCGCCAATTTGGCGACCAAACTTGATGGCGGTTGATGGGTCAACCATGCCAGTGTTGTTTTGGTAATCCAGTTGTTTACGGACTGAATCTACTTTAGTCATGTCGATAAAACGGAACTTGCCTGAGCGCAATAATTTGTTACTGATAGAGTCAGTGACAGACTCAGTGTCGATATGTTCTGAGGTTTTGTTTTTGATGCTGTCAACAAATAAAATCGGGCGGTCATTGGCAGTTATTGCCACGATAGGAGGGAAAGTCATCATGCTATCCACCATCTTGGCTGCAATAGCTTGTAGATCCGTCGAGCCAAAGTTCTCATTGACGGTTTCAACTTCTGTGGCATCGCCATATTCGACTTTAGATTGACATGCAGCTAGACCCATAACGGCAGCCAGTACAAAAATCAGTTTAAATTGTTTCATAGTCAGTTCCATTTTGTGATTGTATAAACTTAATGACACACGTCTTATTCAAATACCACAACCGCTAGGCTAAATGATTATTGAATAAATTCGGGTGTAATTACCAGTATCAATTGCCCAGACTAAGGTGGTTTTGCCTGCTGCAACATCAATTTTAGCCGGTGGCGCTTTGTCTAACTGCAAAGTGTATTCACCTGCACTCAAATAACGCCGCCCGATCTGTGCTTGTTTAGGGAGCGTCAGCCAACTACGACGATCCGCTTGTTCTGTTACTACGTTAAAAATCTGCATCGCTATACTGCCAATATCGGCCGCATTGTTCCCTGGTTTGCCACTCTTCTCAATCTGATAGGCCATCTCAGATTTAGCATAGACTCTAGCGACTTGACGGACTAGCGTCGCGGGCAGATCTTCCTTGAGTGCTGTGATGGCTAAGGCATCGATATTGGCAATAGGTTCAGTTTTCAGCACTGTACCTAAACCTTGCACTTGCGTCTCTGGCACAAAAGTATTGTTTGGCATGTAGGTAGCGAGTGACACTGTCTGCCAGTTACCATGGATAGTAAAAGGTACAGTGAGAGCTTGTTTTGCTGGCACAAAGCCGCGCTCGACCATCAAAATTACTTGACCATCTTTGGGATTGGGCAACTTAGCATCGCCCCAACGGCGCTTAAACTCATCATATTGTGGCATGCCGAGTTGCTTGGCGAGACGGACCAGATCTTGCTGTAAATAGGTGTTATCTGGAGTGATTTGTGCTGCTTTACGATAATCGATATAGGCATCGTTCGGCTCACCCAGCACTTCGTGCAGTACGCCAGTCGTATAATAACTGTAAGCGTTTAAGAAAGAACTGGTGACTGTGCCCGCGGCTTGTCCTAGTTTGTTAACCTCGGCATCTATGGTGCCGTTTGCCATGGCTTGAACTGACTTTTGTGATTTTTGATAGCGTTCTTGCTCGCTGCTCTGTAGTTCGTTACTGCGACGAACTTCGACGAGAGCCCCCTGATAGTCGCCACTAAACAAATAGTTAAGAGCTTGGTATTGGTGCAGCATGATGCGTTCATACCCTGGGCCTCGGTACGGAATCGCATTGTCGTTTAACACTAAGCTGCTGGCTGTTGCGCCAATGTCACTAATGCTGACTTTGGCCTTATCATCAAAGGCGGTATAAGCATCTACTGCTTGCTGATAATATTTTTTACTGGCAGCAAAATCGCCGGCGACTTGAGCAATTCGTCCCGCTTCTTGGGCATAGAGTAAGCCGTCATTGCCATTGATATTGCTGGCAAGTTTGTCGATATCGGCCATGGGAGTCGCACTATTAAGCTCTTGTTTGAGTGGTTCAATCTGCGCAGGATAATTAATGAAAATACTGTTATAAGCGCAGCCAGATAAGTTTAAAACCAATCCCATTGCCAAGGTTGGTGCAATAAATGCGCGAGAAAAAGATGTAACGAAGGACAGTTTCATTATTGCGCTTCACCTTTTTTGATGGATTGGGCTGAAATCGCCTGAGTCTGTTCTGGCATAAGTGAACGCTCGAGTAATGTGATCCCTTGAAGGTGATCAAATTCATGTTGAAAAATCCGTGCAATAAAGCCCGTTAATTCGGTTTGTTGCCACTCGCCTTGTAAATTTTGATAGCGTACTTCAATGGCTTGATGTCTTTGTATCGTAAATCTTTGCCCCGGTACAGATAAGCAGCCTTCTTCTCCGCTGACCAACTCGCTTGATGCATTAATGATTTGCGGATTAACCACGACCACAGGCGCCATATTAGGCGCGTCGGGATAACGCTCATTAGGGCGAGAAGCCATAATGAATAAGGCTAAAGGGCTGTGAACTTGGGGGGCTGCGATACCAACGCCATTGGCAGCGTCCATGCTGGCAGACATTTGCTCGGCAAGATGCACGAGCTCTGCATCGAAATGGTGCACTGTGATTGCAGTCTGCCTTAGAATGGGTTCACCCACTAACGCTATGGGTAATAGAGTTGGGGTTTCTTTTGGCATTAAATGTTTAAACATCGCATTCCCTGGATATTTTGCAGTAACTGTTTTTTTAATCAAAGTTAACATCTAAAGCATCAGTGTTAATAATGTGGTGGTGGCGTTTCTTCAGCCTGAGTCGCCATATTACTTGGTTCCATGTCCTGCAACTTACCAATTAACATGTGAATTTGGTGTTGCAGGTGAGCCACCAGTCGATTTAATTTGATGACCTCTTGGTTTAATTCTTCGACTGTGAGCTCTTGAAAAGCCAATTTGGTTTCTAGATCTTCAATCTGTGCTTGTACGCCTTGCATGGCTAACCTCTATTTCTGCCAAGTTTCAACTAAGCCTTGGCTACTGATACTAACGACTTTATTGGTATCTCGAATTGCCACCGAGTATACAACGGCTCCTCGATTTTGGCTGTTTTTAGTGAGTGCAACCTGCCATTTTTCAATTTGTTTACCCGAGTCACGTTGCCAGAGTATAACTTCCCGAGCTGGCGTACCTGTTAATAGCTGGCTGTCTTGTTTGATAAACCTCACCGCTGAAAAGTTCATTTGGCGACGGGTAATATCCAGCTTATTTAACAGCTTACCGCTTGTGTTATCCCAGATTTTTGCTTCATCTGTGCTGCCATTGGTAAAACTTAAACTACCACTGTCGTTGAGTGCCACTTTGGTTATACGGCTGCCGAGTGTCCACGTATGAAGCGGTTGGCCAGTTTGTGCCTGCCAGAGAATCGCCTGCATATCATTTGACCCCGTTAATGCTAATCGGCCATCAGCAGAGAGGGCTACACTATTGACGCGCTCTTTATGTCCAAGAAACTTGATTAAGGCAGATTTTTCGGCATTAAGCGACATGACTGAACCATCATTTAAACCAATAAGTAGTGCGCCATTATCGGCTACCGCGACACTTTCACCGGATGAAGGTAAGGACCACCAGCCCAAAGGCTTACCGTCGGCTATTTTCCACATAGCAACTGAATCTCTGCTTAAGGATGCTGCAAATATCCCGTTGGGAGAAATCGCCGTACCTGTGACGCCAGTATTAATATCGCCATGTATCCATTGGTATTTGAGGGTGTGGGTGCTGAGATCCCAACATTGAACTCCACTACTTTGAGTGGCAACTAAGGCGAATTGCCCATTACTTGATAGGCTCGCGCTATAGCTGGGCTCTGTTGTGAGAACACTGATATCTTCTGCTTTGGGGTGGCAAGCGATTAGAAAAACTGTGCAAATTACCAGCAGTAGATTTTTCTTCATGAACTTGCTCCCTAAGTTGTTGTCTTTAGACTTGATCAAGTGACATTAATCACTGTTAACCCATAAAGAATCTAGTTGGTATAACCGAGATAACTAGTATAAAGTTGTCACGCTTAGGTTATTGTAACCGCTTGAGGATGCTGAGGAAGCTTTAATGAAATCGATTTATAAATTATCGTTAGTTGCATTGGCTGTTATTGGCCTATCTGCTTGTAATCAAGAAGAAAAAGCAGCTACGAGTACAAATGTTGAATTAACGACTGAAGCTCAAAAAGAAGCTTACAGTGTAGGCGCTTCAATCGGTCGTTATATGTCTGGCCATATCAAAGAGCAAGAAGAATTAGGCCTGCCAGTTGATCGCACTCTGATCGTCACTGGTTTCACTAATGGTCTGAATGACCAATTAAGTTTAACCGAAGAAGAAATGCAAACCATTCTTCAAGGTCTAGATAAAAAGTTAAACGATAAACGTCAGGAACAAGCAACAGCGATTTCTGCGAAAAATATCGAAGATGGTAAAAAATTCCTTGAAGAAAACAAGGTTAAGCCTGGTGTAGTGACAACTGAGTCTGGCTTACAATATGAAGTATTAACTCCAGGCACGGGTGAAAAGCCTGCCGCAGAAGACACTGTAGAAGTGGATTATGTCGGTACTTTACTTGATGGTACTGAGTTTGATAGTTCTTATAAACGCGGCGAAGCAGCTAAGTTCCCTTTGAATCGCGTTATTCCAGGTTGGACTGAAGGCGTGCAATTAATGCCTGTTGGCGCTAAGTACAAGTTTGTGATCCCATCGGAATTAGCCTATGGCGTACGTGATACTGGTACTATTCCACCAAACTCTACGTTGATTTTCGAAGTTGAGTTGAAATCAATCGAGAAAGCTTCTGCGGCGCCAGTAGCTGAACCTGCTAAAAAGTAATTGATTAGCTGCGACGTGTAATACGCCGCAATTGAAAATACCGCTCCTATAATGAGCGGTATTTTTTTGTCTGTAAAATTCGCATTATTGTTTTAATATTGAGCTCACTATCTTACAGCCGTTGGTTCTCAGACTGGTTCTATGTTTCATTTTTATACCCATCATCAATATTAATCTGCTGCAATAACCAAGGGTATAAATCATCCACTTTAGCAGTTTGACTGTTATGTTTATTTCAAAATAATGAATGCTAAATTAAGTTTTAATTATATCCATTACCTTTTAAGGACCCGTGTTCCTTATATTTTATTGAGTGTTGCATACCGAATAATATCATCAAAATATCACATTTAAATATTGATTATTATTTAAGCATGGCACTAAGTGCTTTGAGCTTATGTGTATTGCTCTTACTGTTTGTTTTTACATGGCTAATACTTTTGATTTACCATCTTGTTCTGTTAGGTGAACAGTGAGGTATCTATAATTATTTACTCATCAATGTGTTACATTGGCAATGTGCGATCTTGCCCTCTTTTTTTACGCATTCAACTCTGAAATAATCCGTTTTCACGTTAATATAGGTTAGCGTAAATGTTGTGGTAATTGATTGGTGACGTGGATAATGTTAATGAATTAACGGCTATTTCTTTAGCTGTTGCAGCGGCTTTGCCTATGATGGCAAACGCAGATGTGATGATCACCGAATATGTTGAAGGTAGCTCAAATAATAAAGCGATTGAAATTTATAATAATGGCACTGCAGCAGTTAATTGGAAAGGCTATAAGCTAGTTCAATATAAAAATGGCAGTACAGTTGTAACAGATATAGCGTTATTAGATGGTCAGACTATCGGTGCCAAAAAGTTAAAGGCCATTAAAAATCCAAGTGATGTTTTAGGTTTGGCTTCTGATGTCGATGCGATTAATGGTAGTGCAATCCATTTTAATGGTGAGGACGCTGTCGCACTGGTCAAAGATGGTGCTGTTGTCGACATTATCGGGAGTGCCTAGCCAAACGTTTAGTGGATATTGAAGATTGGCATATCAACTCAGTGGAATCTAGCCTGTTTGAATACGGTAAGAAGTTCTCTGGTGATCTGGTTAAATCTGAAAATGCTTTTTCTGCATCGGATCATGATCCTGTGATTGTTGCTTTAAGTTATCCTGCGCCAGTAGTGCCGCCAAAACCTGAGCCAAAGCCTAAAGATGATGGCGGTGCTTTAGGTTATTTAGGTTTAGCACTGATGTCCTTGTTTGGTTTGCAGCGTCGTCGCCGTTAACCTGTATATGGGGTTAACTCACAAGTGCAATTTGTGAGCTAGACTGAAACAAAGGGATGGTTAACCATCCCTTTTTTATCTCTTTTTTTCAGTTTTTATTAGGAGTGAGTATGGATACCACCTCAAATCCGCTGAAAACCATGAATATCAAGGCGCCACTGTGGTTTTACTTTGTCGCAACGCTCAGTTTGTTGTGGAATATCATGGGGCTGATGGCTTTTGTGATGCAAATGACTATGACGCCAGATGCACTCGCACAGATGAGCCCAGATCAAATTAAACTCTATGAAACGACGCCAATTTGGGTCGATGCTGTGTTTGGCTTTGCCGTGGTTTCAGGGGTTCTAGGATGTCTATTATTGTTATTCAGAAAATTAATTGCTTATAAAGTGCTGGTCGCCTCGCTTATCGCTATTTTGTTGCAAATGACCTATGTATTTTGCATTCAGCAAGCGGCTGTGGTGCTAGGAGCTGACGCGTTAATTATGCCAAGTGTAGTCGTGGTGTGGGGATTATTTCTTGTCTGGTTTAGTCAGCTAAGTACCACTAAATCTTGGTTAGTTTGAGCCTTATTTTTGCCGATATTGATGTGACCAGCTGAGAGTAAACTAGTTGAACTTCATCCACTTCACAGTAAACTGCTGATTGGTTTTATTGACTAGGAAGTTGCAATGAGTATTTGGTTTAGAGCTGTAACGTTAGAGGATTGCGCGCGTTTAGACGCCGGTATGGGTGGCAAAGGCACCTTGATGCAGACTTTAGGAATTGAGATCAGTGAGATTGGCGACGATTACATGAAGGCCACTATGCCAGCCAGTCCGGCGGTGCATAACCCTTTGGGCATAGTGCATGGTGGCGCGAATGTCGCGCTTGCTGAAACCGTTGCCAGCTATGCGGCAAATTTCGCGGTGGATTTTGAGCAGTACTATTGTGTCGGTCAAGAAATTAACGCTAACCACTTACGGGCTTCCCGTAATGGGGTATTAACCGCCACGGCTAAGCCTATCCACTTAGGGAAGCGCAGCTCTGTATGGGAGATTTTAATCCACAACAGCGCGGGTGAACTGACTTGTATTTCACGGATGACGGCGGCTGTCGTTAAACGCTAAATGCAATGAGCCAGCTTATTACCTGTGGTGTGAATGGCGTATCAATCGTTTGATTTAAATAATATATAGATAAGGATTGGATATGGATAACGCTACAATTTGGGAATGGGTTGGTTATTTAGCTTCAGTGGTCGTTGCAATATCACTGATGATGTCAAACATTAAGAAACTGCGCTGGTGGAATCTCATTGGTGCGGCTTTATTTGTGGCCTACGGTGTGGCAATTGGGGCTTATCCTGTTGCCTTAGTAAACTTTTTTATCGTGCTGATTGACACTTATTATTTGGTTAAGCTTTATCGTGAAGCCGACTTATCCAGCAGTTAATGGCAGTGTATCAGCTTAACTCCGCTTTCTTGCACCGCACTTCGCTCCATTGTCCTGAGCAGCTATTTGGTTTTTCAACAGCATCTTAAGTGATGTGAGCGGACCATTGGCTGTGAGTCCGTGTAATTCATTAACTGTCTTGCCAAACTTATCTTTAATCTTTTTTTTAGATTGTATGAATCTAGTTTAATCGTTTTATTCTCAAGTGGTAATTCTCTATTCTTGCTCTATCGACAACACGTCGCCAGCCAAGGAGATAACCATGGCCACCATTTACGATTTAATTGAAACCTGGTTAACCAGCAATCAAGACTAAGGAGCAGGGCATGAGTCAACAACATCAAACAAGTCAGTACTTAACCAGTCAAAACGGCGCCCCAGTGGCCGACGATCAAAACTCACTGTCGGCGGGTGAGCGTGGTCCTCTGCTATTACAGGATTGGCATTTAATTGAAAAGTTAGCCCATTTCAACCGTGAGCGTATTCCTGAGCGTATCGTGCATGCCAAAGGTACTGGGGTTTACGGCACCTTTACCCTGACTAAAGATTTAAGCGATTATACCATTGCCGACCATTTCAATGGTGTTGGTAAGCAAACCGAAACCTTTATTCGTTTCTCAACCGTAGGTGGAGAAATGGGTTCTGCCGACGCAGAGCGCGATCCACGTGGCTTTGGTTTACGTTTTTATACTGCCCGTGGTAATCACGATATCGTGGGTAACAATACGCCGACCTTTTTCTTGCGAGATGGGATTAAGTTTCCAGACTTTATCCATACGCAAAAGCGTAATCCTAAGACAAACTTAAAAGATCCGCAGGCTATGTGGGACTTTTGGTCATTGAATCCTGAAGCTATGCATCAAGTGACCATTTTGATGTCGGATCGCGGTATTCCAGCGAACTACCGTCAAATGCACGGTTATGGTTCACACACTTTCTCGCTGTGGAATGCCAAGGGCGAGCGTTTCTGGGTGAAGTTCCACTTTAAATCGCAGCAAGGCGTGGTCAACTTAACCAATGAACAGGCTGATAAATTAAAAGGGATTGATCCCGATTCATCGCAGCGCGATATGGTGGTTGCTATTACTGATGGTAACTTCCCGCGTTGGACTGTTAATGTGCAGATTATGCCTGAGGCGGATGCCAATACTTACCATATCAATCCATTTGATTTAACTAAGGTTTGGCCGCATAGCGACTATCCATTACTTGAGATTGGTGTATTAGAGCTGAATCGTCTGCCACAAAACTACTTTGCTGAAGTTGAGCAAGTGGCATTGGCACCTAGTAATTTGGTCCCAGGCGTCGGGGCTTCACCTGACAAGATGTTACAAGCGCGTTTATTTGCCTACGCCGATGCGCAGCGTTACCGCATTGGTGCTAACTACAACCAATTGCCAGTGAATTGCCCGCATGCCGCTAAGGCAAATCACCATCAACGTGCAGGTGCGATGGCGGGTACACAATGCCCTTACCATGGCAGTCAAACGGGTGGCGACGCTTCGGCAAACTATGGCCCGAACAGCACTGCTGATGCCTTGGTTGAGCCAGTAAACTTTAGCGAACCACCATTGCGTTTAGAAGGTGAAGCGGCGCGTTATAGTCGTTATAACCAAGACGATTATACCCAAGCGGGTAATTTGTATCGCATCTTCTCTGAAGCTGAGAAAGCGCGCCTAGTGGCAACAATTTCGGGTTCATTAAGTCAAGCGAGTTTAGATGTGCAGCAACGTATGGTGGCGCATTTTACTCAAGCCGATGCGGATTACGGACAACGTATTAAACTGGCATTAGGTCTTTAAACTATTGCTGTTGCGAATGTTTGAATAATAGTAGAAACGATAAAACTGAGTAGAAAGCCTCTACTCAGTTTTTATTATCAGCGACAATAATATTAACATTCTCGTTAATATGCTCTTAGGCCGCGATGAGTGCCGCGTTAGGGCTATTTAGCTGCTTTAACAATCCAAATGCTTGCTGCATTTTATCCTCGGTTACGATAAATCCTATAAATGTTTCATCCACGTCGAATGCTTTAATACAGCTTCCTTGAGCATCAATATCGACTTGCCAGCGATGGACGCCATTCACTGTTATACCGCTGAGTTGCATAGGTAACAGTGGCGTTTTCACTTTAATGAGCATGGCGGGAAAATTCACTGCTGTCGGTTGGTTCAGTAATGTGTTCGCCAGTGCATTGGCGCTCAGTAACGCAGGTTGCAAATAGGCCCTATTTTGGCCGTTGATTTGGGCGCAATCACCTAGCGCATAAATATGGGCATCGTTGGTTTGTAAGCATTCGTTAACGACGATACCTTTATTGACCTCTAGCCCCGCATGCTGGGCAAGTTGACTGTTAGGGATCAGTCCGGCTGCACAGATAACCGCATCACAAATAAACCGCTGGTCATTATCTAGGCACACAGAGATACTGCCATCTTGGTGTTGCAGTTGGCTGACTCGGGTTTGCAATTGCACTGTGACGTTATGCTGCTTTAGTACAGCGGTCAGTTTGTGGTTTAACATTTCGGGTAGCATATTCGGCATTAAGCTCGCTTGTGGATCGACCAAAAATACTTGCTTACCTGCAGTTGCTAAGTCCATTGCCAGTTCAACTCCGACCAAACCAGCACCGATAACCAGTACTCTCCTCGCACCATGGATGTCTGCTTCGCAGGCTTGATACTCCATTAAGCTGTTAACTGTGTGGATGATATCAACGCCATCCCCCTCTATAGGCGGAATAAAGGGCCGAGCACCCGTGGCAAGCACTAATTTTTCGTACGCAATTTCGCGTCCTTGATGGCAACAGACTACCTGACGAACTTTATCTATTTTTATGACTTCACAGTGATTTATTACATCAATTTGTTGTTCATGTGCAAATTCAGTCGCGGTCAATTTTATGAGGTCTGACGCCATTTTTTTAAGGCTAAACACATGGCTTAAATCTGGTTTATGGTATTCGTCACCAGAGTCGGCTGTGATAACTGTAATCGGTTGTTCGCGGTTTAAACGTCGCAGTGTTTTGACTAGCTGATATGCCGCGAATCCACTGCCGATAATGACGATTGGCTTAGGCATTAGTCACCTCATTTTTTATGACAGCGAAAACGCTTTTACCTAGGCCACATTCGGGACAGAGGAAGTCTTCGGCCACTTGAGTCCAAGGTGTGCCAGCAATGACATTTTGATTAGGTTCTCCTTTTTCAGGGTCGTAAATCCATTGGCAAACGGTGCAAACCATTGATTGTGTATCATTTAATTCGCACGCTTTTGTTGCAATCGGTGCTGTCACAGGGACGTTATTAGTAGCAGTATTTTCAGCTGTTTGACTGGCCGTGGTGGCTTGGCTAGGTTTTGACATGACTTGATTAATGATAGAGCGACTATTAGCGCTATCAAGGGGCCGCAATGCCCATTCTCGCGCGATTCGCTGGCCGTGCTGACGGCATTCTTGCATCGCATCTCGATCGGGACGCCATTTGACTTTTAATCCCACCGAGGTTTCAAAACCAGCATCCATCAAACGAGTGTGAATTCTATCGACTGCGCCGCCATTCCAGCCATAACTACCAAAAGCTGCCGCCTTTTTATTGCGAAAACGCAGGCCCGTGATTTCTTCAAGCATGGCGGCAATTTTAGGCATCATCACATTATTCATGGTGGATGAGCCGACTAAAATACCTTTTGACCTAAATGCCTGTGCAAGGATTTCGTTTTTATCATGACGTGCGACGTTATACACTTTTACCGCTACATTGGGGTCAACATCATGGATACCTTGAGCGATACCGTCGGCCATCATGCGAGTATTATTGGACATGGAGTCGTAGAAAATCGTGATGCGGTCTTCTTGATAAGCGTCGGCCCAAGCTAAATATTGGTGAATAATTTGGGCTGGATTATCACGCCACACAATGCCGTGTGAAGTTGCGATCATATCTACAGGTAAATTAAAGCTTAATACTTCGTGAATTTTAGCCGTTACTAGGCTGCTAAAGGGCGTTAAAATGTTTGAGTAGTACCGTAGGCATTGTTCCATTAATTCATTTTGATCAACCTCATCATTGAATAAATGTTCGTCGCAATAGTGTTGGCCAAAGGCATCGTTACTGAATAAAACCGCATCTTCGGTGAGGTATGTCATCATGCTATCTGGCCAATGCAACATAGGTGCTTCGATAAATATCAGTTGCTTACCATTGCCTATCGCTAAACTATCCCCTGTCTTTACGGTAATGAAATTCCATTCTGGGTGGTGGTGATGTCCTACAATGGAGTCGACCGCATTTTCACTGCAGTAAATTGGAGTGTTAGGAATTTTGGCCATTAATGCAGTCAGGGCGCCTGAGTGGTCTTCCTCTGCATGGTTCATCACAATATAGTCTATGTCGGTTAAATTAATTTCAGCTTCAAGATTTTGTAAGAATTGCTGGCTAAACCGATGATCAACTGTATCAATTAACACGGTTTTTTCTTCACGGATAAGGTAGCTATTGTAGCTTGTGCCTTTAGTTATCTTGTACTCAGTACCATGAAAATCTTGCACTTCCCAATCGCGTTGGCCCACCCAGTGGATATTGTTTTTTACATGAATAGTCATAAATACACCTGTGATAATTAATAATGAATGCGCTACGTAAATCTTGCTTATTTAGTTAAATCTCTTATTGCACTCACTATGCCAATATTTTAAGGTTTTGATTTTTATTGGTATTAGCGTATTTCAACATTTTAAATCACTTGCTGATGTCATAATGACAATTTGATATTAGTCAAATTGACATTACACTGTGTCAATATGACTTTATTTGACTGTGGATGTGCTATGAGTGCCCATGCTGATTTAACTCAGTTAGCCTTAGATTTAACTGTCGGCGTGTCGACGCAAGACAGATTTGAGCGTTTGTTGGCAGTGGTCAGGCGGCGTGTCAATTGTGATGCTGCGGCATTATTGGCATTTCGGGAGCAGCAATTTGTCCCCTTGGCGATAGATGGGCTCTTTGCCGAAGTGTTAGGGCGGCGCTTTCAAATTAGTGAACATCCGAGATTAGAGGCTATCGCCCGTGCTGGCGATGTGGTTCGTTTCCCGGCCGACAGTGAACTTCCCGATCCGTATGATGGTTTAATTCCACATCATAGTGCGAACTTACATGTACATGCTTGCATTGGTTTACCACTAATCGCGAACGATCGCTTAATTGGGGCGCTCACCATTGATGGTTTCAACCCTCATCAGTTTGATGGTTTTAGTGATAGCGAGTTGCGAGTGATCAGCGCACTGGCCGCAGCCAGTCTTAATACTGCGTTATTGATGCAACAGCTAGAATCCCAAGTTGTTGAAGTTTCCAATGGAACTGAGGTGCTCAATCGTCCTGCTAGTCAGCAGGAGATCATAGGGCAATCCACACAGATCCAATCGCTAAAGCAGCAGATAAGTGCCGTGGCAGGCACTGATTTATCGGTATTAATTACCGGCGAAACTGGCGTGGGTAAGGAGTTAGTGGCCGCGGCGATACATAATCAATCGATCAGAGCCGATAAATCACTTATCTATTTGAACTGCGCTGCATTGCCGGAGTCCGTCGCCGAAAGCGAGTTATTTGGGCATGTAAAAGGGGCATTTACGGGGGCAATCAGTCATAGGCAAGGCAAGTTTGAACTCGCTGACAAGGGGACCTTGTTTTTAGATGAAATCGGGGAGCTTCCCTTGGGGCTGCAAGCTAAGTTATTGAGGGTTTTACAATACGGTGAATTACAGCGAGTGGGCAGTGATAAGAGCCTAAAGGTTAATACTCGGATTATTGCCGCTACTAATCGAATTTTGCACCAAGAGGCAACGGAAGGGCGTTTTCGTTTCGACCTTTACCATAGGTTGAGCGTGTTTCCTATCCACGTAGCACCATTAAGAGAGCGTGGGCAAGATATTGTCATGCTGACAGGTTTTTTTCTTGAACGTTGTAAAGCGAAGTTAGGACTCACCCATATCAATATCACACCCGCAGCGCAGCAGTTATTAGAGCAATACACATGGCCGGGTAATGTGCGTGAGCTAGAGCATGCGATACACAGGGCCGCGGTGTTGGCGAAAGCCGAGCTAAAAACGGCTTACATCAGCTTAAGTAATAAACATTTTCAGCTCGATTCTTTGATGAATCAAGCATATAAAACAGTCGACGAAGATAGGCCATCAGATGCCGCAACGCCAGCCAGGGAATTAGCATTTAGGTCTGAGTCGGCCTGTCGTGAGCGACAATCGCAAGATAATTCCAGTGTTATGCTGGGGCTTAAGGCGGCGACTGAGAGATATCAGCGTCAACTTATTCGCCAAGTTTTAGCCGCGAATCAACAAAATTGGGCTGCGTGTGCAAGAATATTGCAAATCGATACAGGTAATTTGCACCGACTTGCAAAACGGTTAGGTTTAAAAGAATAAAATATTGCGTGAAGAAATTTTATTCTGCAGCAAAACCACAGCCTCGATTCTTAGAAGAACAGTGTTGCTACGCCTAAGAGTGCGAACAATACGGCGCAGCCACGGTGTATCCACAACATAGGCAATTTTTCGGCGCTGAAGTGGCCTGCGATCACTACGGGTACGTTAGCAAGCAGCATGCCTAAGGTTGTGCCAGCAACCACCATAGTTAATGAATCGTATTTTGCGGCTAATACCACAGTTGCGATTTGCGTTTTATCCCCCATTTCGGCGATAAAAAACAGGATAAAGGTGGCGAGAAAGGGGCCCATTTTATAGAAACGGCTCTCTTCTGCATCGACTTTATCGGGGATTAACACCCAAAGAGCGATCGCAAAGAATGACGCAGCCACTAAATAACGTGCCAGATCTGGGCTTACCCAGTTAATCGCCCATTGGCCAATCCAAGCTGCGGCAAAATGGTTAAATAATGTCGACAGCAAAATACCTAAAATAATGGCGGTTTTATTTTTAAATCTTGCGGCGAGGATTAGTGCAAGTAATTGAGTTTTATCACCAATTTCGGCGATAGCAACCGTAAAGGTTGAGGCAAGTAGGGCTTCCAAGTGTGATCCTTTAGGGGTGGTTATGACATAAGCACAATAAACCGTCCACCCCTAGGTGCGGTCATTGTGCTCAGGTCTTGCTGGGCAAATCTATGATTTGCTGTGAACACCATGGCATGTTGCCAAGTATGTTGATGTTCACCCTAGATGACGATTGCTCGAAATCCAGTTAGCTACTCCCCCGAAGCGAGGTGGGCATTATACCTAGGTAAGATTTAGTTTCAAGCACGAGTTTATAACAGTAGGTGCTGATAAATGTTTGACGGGTGTCAGAAAAATACCGATTCACATTCTGTAACTTAATGAATATAAATGAATTATTTTTTGACAACGTTGTCTTTTGTTGCTAATTTAGCCAAGTCATTTCTACTTAGTTACATACTGTTAACTCGTAGTGACTCAATGATAACGACTGTATTTGGCAAACTAATTGAAAAGTTAGGACGCAAAGCTTCCGGTCTAAGGTTGTAAATGGATTTTTTAGTGAACTAAGATAGCGGAGTTGCCGCAGAATTCGATTTCTGTGAAAGATAAACGACTGCTGTTTAATGCTGTTGTTTGCCCAAATACCACTTTTATATCTAAGCCTATCATTATGTTTAGGATGATAGGCAATCAATGGAGTGCATTAAAGTGGCAAATCCTACTGTTTTTTCCCCTATTTCTAAATTGAGTTTATTGGCCGCGGCAGTAATGGCGACGAATGCGTTTGTGAGTATCTCTGCGCAGGCGCACGGTTATGTTGTGGCACCTGAATCGCGTTCATATGCCTGTAAAACAGGTAAAAATGCCAATTGTGGCGCGGTGCAATGGGAGCCGCAAAGTGTTGAGGGGCCATCGGGGTTTCCTGAATCAGGTCCTGCTGATGGCAAATTGGCGAGTGCTGGCAATGGTGCTTTTTCACCTTTGGATGAACAAAGTCCGAGCCGTTGGGCAAAGACGGATATTAAAGCGGGCTGGAATAAGTTCAGTTGGCAGTTCACAGCAAATCATGTCACCCGTAATTGGCGTTACTATTTAACTCGCCAAGATTGGAACCCAAACCAAGCTTTGAGCCGAGCGAGCTTTGACTTAGCCCCCTTTTGCGTAGTTGATGGTGGTATGGAACAGCCGCCTAAGTTAGTGACCCATGACTGCTACGTGCCAGAAGGTCGCAGTGGTTATCAAGTGATCTTGGCCGTGTGGGAAGTTGGAGATACGACGAATAGTTTCTACAATGCTATCGATGTGAACTTGGGCTCGGGTCCTGTTGTGCCGAGTGAATGGCAAGATGTGGGGGATATCAATCCGTCACTCGATCTAAAAGCAGGCGATAAAGTGATGACCCGGGTGTTTGACGCCAATGGTGAGCAAGCGGCTAAGCAAACAGTCATTACCATTAGCGATGCGACTCAAGGTGATAAACAAAATTGGCCTTTCCTATTAGCGAGCGCGATTAACGCCCAGCAGTCCCAGTTAAAAGCGGGACAAAAAAATGCATCGGGTGTGATTGAGCCTGTGTATGGCAAAAATGACATTTTTACAGCGAAAAACTCAGGTATTGAGCGTGTCGAAGTGGGATTTGATTTAGCTCCTGCTCCGGGCAACAGCTTAGAAGTCACTTCACTTGCCGACGATTATCAAATTATCGATGGTGCGGCGAAGGTCAGCTTTGATGTAACCAGTAACGCTGAGATGCTAGTGTCAGCGTATTTGTTTAGCCATGATGGCACAGCGTCAGGTTTTGTGAGCCAAACTGTTAACAATACTAGTGTTAGCTTAGTGTTAGACGTTGTTGAGCCTAAAGCTGGGCATTATCATTTGCAGGTAAAAGCTGAGCCTAAACAAGGTGATGTTATTCAGCAGAACTTTGATCTCTTCTTAAAGGATCAAGCTCCTGCACCAGAAGCTGATTTTGTATTCCCAGCAGGCGTGAAAGGTTACGTTGCAGGTACTACAGTGTTACAGCCTAAAAATGGCAAAGTGTATCAATGTAAGCCATTCCCTTATAGCGGCTATTGCGTGCAGTGGTCGGCTTCTGCCACAGGATTTGAGCCAGGTGTTGGCGCTTCTTGGGCTATGGCGTGGACTGAGCTGTAAATTAACATTTTGAGTTAATCAATTCTCAACATGATGTGATTGGGCTTAAACATATTCGCTGTGTTTAAGCCCTTTTTGTCTGCATCGGATGGAAAAAGACCGGCTTTATTTTGATTCGAGCCTAATACAAGATTACAGGTATTCTCAACAAAGGTAGCGATTTTGTTGGCTTGTATATTTTCGTTTATCACAGCGCTATTAAGTTGTTACCGTACCGTTTGCTACCCTTCTTTGTTCACAACTGGCTTGCCCACTGGGTTTGGCTCTGTTAATGTCCCAAACTATCTATTTAATCGATGCTTATATCGGTACATTAATTTGGGCTATCACAATTGAAAGTCATGCCATTTTTCAATAATCGATTTAGTTAGCCTCAATGGCTACTGGGTTGAAACATTCAAAAGCTATTGGGGCCAATTGATCTGCTAGGTCGAGATCTGATTGGATGCTTTAAGTGATGTGTCGCTTATTTCGATTTAAGACGCAAGGCTTTATCGGTTCAAATCTTACTCAAATAAAATAATAATTAATTATTGAACAGGACTATTGTGTGAATTCAAAAATGTTAGGCTCGATCGCCATCGTTGCCGGGACGGCCATTGGCGCAGGTATGTTAGCGTTACCTTTAGCCACAGCGGCTTTAGGTATTATCCCTGCTTTAGTGTTACTCGTCGTTATTTGGGGCGTGTCCGCCTATACCTCATTACTTATGCTCGAAATTAACTTACGCACTGGCGTGGGGGATAACGTGCATGCTATTACGGGTAAGTTACTGGGTAAAAAAGGTCAAATAATTCAAGGTGCTTCTTTCCTGAGTTTATTATTTGCCTTGACCGCGGCTTATCTCACCGGCGGCTCTTCGTTATTAGTGCTTAAAGCGAAGAACATGTTCGATATCGTGCTCGATAATCAAGTCGCAGTGTTGTTATTTACACTGGTGCTCGGTGGCTTTGCGGCGCTAGGTGTTGCTTGGGTCGATAAAGTTTCACGTTTCCTATTTTCGTTAATGATTCTATTGCTCGTGGTGGTGGTATTATTTTTATTGCCCGAAGTCAGTCTTGCTAGCATGGCAACGGGCGCGATTGCCGAGTCTATGACCAGCAATTGGATGGCGGCAATTCCCGTAGTGTTTACTTCGTTTGGTTTCCACGTCTGTATCGCCACTTTAGTGCGTTATCTCGATGGCGATGCAGTATCACTGCGTAAAGTGTTGTTAATCGGCTCGACTATCCCACTTGCTTGTTATGTGCTTTGGTTATTGGTGACTTTAGGCACAGTAGGCGGATATGAGGTGAATAGTTTTGAAGGTTCACTACCTTCACTCGTCACGGCATTACAGGATATTGCTCATACACCTTGGATCAGCAAATGTATTTCATTATTCGCTGACTTAGCCTTAGTGACCTCATTCCTCGGTGTGACCTTAAGTTTATATGACTTTATCGCCGAATTAACTCGCGCCAAAGAAACGTTTGCCGGCCGTATTCAAACTTGGTTACTGACCTTTATTCCGCCTGTTTTGTGTGCCTTGTATTTGCCTGAAGGCTTTGTGGCGGTACTGGGATTTGCGGCCGTACCATTGGTCGTGATGATCATCTTCTTGCCAATTGTTATGGCACTGCGTCAACGTCAGTCGCAGCTTGGGGGTTATCAAGTGTCTGGCGGATCTGTTGCGTTAGTTATTGCAGGCTTGTTAGGTGCCGTGATTGTGGGTGCCCAACTATTTGTTGGGATCTAATTCATTGCGATAGGTGTGGCTTTTTAGCCAACGCGGCTGAGTAACTTTGATTAAATGTATTTGCTTTGTAAGCGAGTTTTTCAGAGTCTGTTATAGAGAGTGTCGCATGTGATAAAGTCAGGCCCCGGCCTGACTTTTTGCTTTTTAGGTTTTAAAGCGAGTGATGCTGGGTTTTAGCACAGTTATTTAAAATTAAAACAACGCTATTAAAACGAGAAAATGGCCCAGCTTGCGCGTGGCTTCATTCACATAAAACGGACTTAACACAATGAAAAAATGGTTACTCACAGTTGCCGTGGCCGCTAGTTTTGGCGCACAGACTGACGAAGGTATGTGGCAGCCCCATCAACTGCCTGCTATGGCTGATGAGCTGAAAGCAAAAGGCCTTGAAATTGATGCAAAATCGATTTCTAAACTCACCGAATTCCCGATGAATGCCGTGATAAGCCTTGGCGGTTGCACTGCATCATTTGTATCGCCAAAGGGCCTAGTCGTGACTAACCATCACTGTGCCTATGGGGCGATTCAATACAACTCCACTCCTGAGAAAAATCTGCTGCAGGATGGTTTTTTAGCTAAGACCTTCGCCGATGAATTACCTGCGACCCCTGGCTCACGTGTCTATGTGACTGAAGATGTCACTAATGTCACTGAGCGAGTTAAAAACGGGCTTGAAGGTAAAGTGGGCAGCGCCTTCTATCAAGGCGTTGAAAGCCAGGAAAAAGCCTTAGTTGCTGAATGTGAAAAAGAAGATGGTTACCGTTGCCAAGTGTATAGCTTTCACGGTGGTCTCGAATATTATCTGGTTAAACAACTGGAAATCCGTGATGTGCGTTTAGTCTATAACCCAGCCGCGAGCGTGGGTAAATACGGCGGCGACGTAGACAACTGGATGTGGCCACGTCACACAGGCGATTTTTCTTTCTACCGTGCTTATGTATCTAAAGCGGGTAAACCCGCAGAATTTAGTGCTGACAACGTGCCTTATGAGCCAAAAAGTTTCTTAAAAGTATCGGCTAAAGGCGTGAGTGAGGGGGATTTTGTGATGGTGGCAGGCTACCCAGGTCGCACCAACAGATATCGCACAGCCACTGAAGTTCAAAATGAGTTTGAGTGGGCTTATCCCGAAGGCAAAATGCTGCGTGAACGCTTTATAGAGATCATTAAAGAAACCGCGCCAGAGGGCAGCGACGAGCGTATTAAGTACGAGAGTCAAATCGCAGGTCTGGCAAATTACGCGAAAAACTTCACTTCTATGATCGAGTTTTACGGCAAATCAACCATGTTGGCCGACCGTAAAGCCCTCGAAGCTAAGCTGGCGGCGTGGATAGCCAAAGACAGCAGTCGTGAAGCGAAATACGGTAAAACCTTAGCGGAATTAGATGCCTTGATTGCCAAAGGCAAGACGCATCAAGAGCGTGACATGATCTTAAGCTACATAGGCAGCACGACTATGTTGCCGACGGCGCGCAGCTTATATCGCCTCGCGAACGAGAAACAACTGCCAGATATGCAGCGTGAACCGGGCTTCCAAGATCGTGATATGACACGTCTAAAAGCCAGCATGGAGCGTATTGACCGTCGTTATGCGCCAAGCGTTGATAAAGCGGTATTGCTCGACATGCTAAAACGCTACGCCGCACTGCCAGAAGACCAGCGCCTACCCGCGTTGGATAAAGCCTTTGGTATCGATAAAAAGTTTAGTGAAGCTAAGCTTTCGAAAACCTTAGATAAAATGTACGCCAAAACTGAGTTAGGTAAGAAAGATGTTCGTCTGGCGTGGATGGATAAATCCGTTGCCGATTTTAAAGCCTCTAAAGATCCTTTCATTCAATTCGCTGTCGCTATGTATGACACAGATATGGCTGAAGAAAAGAAAGAAAAAGAACTAGCGGGTGAACTAATGAAGGTGCGTCCGCAATATATGGATGCCATTATTGCTTACAACCTAGAGCAAGGTAAGCCAGTGTATGCTGATGCTAACTCAAGCTTACGTGTCACGGTTGGTCATGTGAAAGGCTACTCGCCAAAAGACGGTTTAGTGGCTGTGCCATTCACTCGCCTTGAAGGCATAGTGCAAAAGGACACAGGTGTTGACCCATTCGATGCACCAAAGAAAGAGTTAGAGCTGATTAAGCAGGAGCAATATGGTGATTTCTATATGAAATCAATAGATTCTGTACCAGTAAACTTTTTATCAACTTTAGATACTACTGGCGGAAATTCTGGCTCACCGACCTTAAACGGCCGCGCTGAACTCGTCGGCCTATTGTTCGACGGTGTGTATGAAAGCATTATCGGCGGTTGGGCATTTGATAACGAGATTAACCGTTCTATTCATGTCGACAGCCGTTATATGCTGTGGGTAATGAAGTATTTAGATCATGCCGACAATTTATTAGCTGAGATGGAAATCGTTAAGTAATCCATTGCCGCATCTTGAATACTGTGGCTTAGGACGATTTAGATGAGCTGCATTTAAGCGTGTTTTTGTTCGATTAGCACGCAGGAATTACAAGACAATAAAATAGCGATAGACTCATAATGTTTATCGCTATTTTTTATTCCTAGAGCGCAGTAACTTTAGGTTCTAAATTGCTTTAGTAACCCCTCAATCATCTCCACTTGTTCTTCCAGATGTTGCTGTGATGTTTGTGCTAACTCTCCCGCTTGCTGATTTATTTTGGCTTGTTTTAGAATATTTGAAATGCTGTAAGTTATATGTGCCATCTCTTGTTTTTCATCTTCTGAAGCGCGGGCAATATCTCCATTCATGATTTTTATTTGATCAACAACGCGGATGATATCTGCAAACGCATCAGAAGTTTCTCCGATCCGTTCTTTTATCATTAACGCTTGCTTCTGTGCACTATTCATTACATCTACAGCTTTAGCTGAACCGGAAGATAAATTCGTGATGATGATTTCAATGGATTTGGTGGATTCCTGTGTCCTCGATGCAAGGTTGCGAACTTCGTCCGCGACTACGGCAAAACCGCGCCCAGTTTCTCCTGTAGTGGCACACTAATTTTGGCCACCTAAATAGAGGTGATATTATTACCTCGTAGATGACTTTAGGTGAACACATGAGATCGACAACCAGAAAAACATTTAGTGCTGAATTCAAACTTG
>Ga0172380_10000355_pt1 | contig 92586 bp, 92 predicted proteins | sample Leawe162metaG_FD_119747 | JGI IMG/M metagenome (GOLD analysis project Ga0172380, IMG submission 119747) | Leachate microbial communities from a municipal landfill in Southern Ontario, Canada - Leachate well 162 metaG | ecosystem: Engineered > Solid waste > Landfill > Unclassified | place... | reverse complement strand
TTCTTGGCGGAGGAGGGGAGATTCGAACTCCCGCTACAGATCTCTCCGTACTAACGATTTAGCAAACCGTCCCCTTCAGCCACTTGGGTACTCCTCCAGCACGCTCTATAGTACCAAAAAGGGGTTACTCCGTCGAGACCTGTCTGGCAATTACACCCACCCATACCTCCCCTGCGCCTGCATCCTTAAGCAATTGCGCCGCATATTTAACGGTTGAGCCTGTAGTTACCACATCGTCAATCAAAAGATATGGTCTACCCGGAAGGGCAGTAGACTTCAAGGCAAACGCTTCTTTAGCCTGTGCAATCCGCTCTTTGCGGGTGGCACCGCGCTGCTTGGTAGCAGTTCTACGTAGCAGCACGGGATCAAGGGTGAGACCTTTCATTTTCGCCACACGCCGAGCTATGAGCAGGGTGTGGTCGTAGCCGCGCTGACGGATGTGCGAGGAGATCGTAGGGATTGGCACAACAATAGTTTCAGTCGGTAGATCGGGAAGGCAACTGGCTAGTAAGTCGGCCAGCGGTCTATGGCAAGCTTTGGCTCGCTCAAATTTATAGGCATCGATAAGCTGCTGGAGCACTTCGACCCGTTCACCCACGCACCATGCCCTTGTGTATGGCAGGTGACATGGTATGCATACACCATTTTTAGCAGCCGGTCTGCCGCACGAGATACACGATGAAAATGGTTCACTTTCGATGTTATATTTACAATTGTCACATAACGGCGACCCGACTTTACCACATCCAAAACAGGGGTGAGGAGCGATAAAATTGAGCAGTGAATCAATCATTGTACTTTTTACGTTTCTCCGGTCTATTTCATTGATTATATACTACATAAGGGTTATACTGAAGAAGACTATTTGTCAATAGAGCCTAGAGAAAAGTGGAGGATATCATGGCCCGGAAACAAAACGACGATTTACTTATCGAGGATGAACTTGCAGCCGCATTTCTAACCGATGAGGATCTTACATCAACCGATAATACGCCTGCAGCCCCTGCGACTGACGACAACTGGGAAGAAAGTGAAGACGATTTCCCAGGACAGCTTGCTGTTGATGTCTATGAAACAGAGGAAAAGCTGATCGTAAAAGCCCGCACGGCTGGGGTCAACAAAGAAGACCTCGATGTGAGCATCTCTGATGGTATTCTGACCATTAGCGGTACGCTCTCAAGCGGCGACGACAGCGATGCTACCAACTGGCACATCCAGGAATGCTACTGGGGCGAATTTAGTCGCACCGTAGCCCTGCCTGTAGCCGTAAAAGAAGAAGAAGTCGACGCAGTCCTAAAAGACGGTGTGCTGACTATCAGCTTCGGCAAAGTAAAATCAGAGCAAGCCAAGAAGATTACGATTCAGTAATTAACCAAGCGAAGCAAAAAGACCCTCGGAAACGAGGGTTTTTTAGTAGAATGGTTAGAAGATATCAATAAAGGCAAATAAAAATGACCCCGAAGGGTCATTTAATATTTAACAGGTATTGATTAGGTCGTCGAGCTACCCGTAAAGCTACCAAGTACGAAGTTAACTACTGCATAGGCAAGAAGTGCTACAACTATACCCACAATAGCGTAGAGAATCGTATTCTTTGCACTTGTAACTGCTGCGCTATCTCCACCAGAAACGGTGTAACGTATACCACCGATGATCAGCATGATGACAGAGATTGCGCCGATGATGAACAGTAGTACATTGGTAATTGTCTGGAAGATACCACCATCACCAAACAACGTTGCTCCTTGGTCGGCGCTCTTAGCACAATCTGCTGCGTTACCGATAGATATGTCCCCACCGGAAACAGATGGATCTTGGCAGGTTTGATCGGTAGCAGCATTAGCTGACGGCACAAATGGAAGCGCTACACTCGCTCCCAGAGCAATTACAGGAACGAGCAGAAGCCCTTGTAAACTCTTTTTTATAATATTCTTCATTGGTTTCCTTTCGTTATATCTTCTCTATGTTATACCAGACTCGGCTCTCTTTGTTAAGGATTTTAAGCGAATGCACCAAGCACAAAATCAACGATAGCGTACGCCAATAGCGCAACCACAAGTCCGATAACTGCATACAAAATCGTGTTCTTAGCGCTTGTAACCGCACTGGAATCACCATTGGATGTTGCGTAGCGGATACCGCCGACGACAATCATAATAACCGCGATTGCCCCGAGGACAAAGAGAAGAACATTGACTACGGTCTGAATTTGCTTTCCCAAGCCTTCAGTAGTTCCCGTTCCCGTATTCACCTCTGCGCCTTGCTTTATACAGTCCTTTGCACCAGTACACGCCGCAGCGGATACATTCGCAGTGGTCAACGTAGCTGGAGCGATAAGTAGCCCGAACGCCATTAGTGCTGATAGTACGATGGTTTTCATATTCTTCATATACTCTCCTTAAAACATTTCTAATACAAAATTAACAATTGCCCAAGCAAGCATCGCTACGACCAAGCCAATAACAGCATACAAAATTGTGTCTTTGGCACTCTTAATACCACTGGCATCCCCGTTAGACGTCGCATAGCGGATACCGCCAACCACAATCATAATCACAGCAATCGCACCGAGAACATAGAGCAGTATATTCACAATCGTCTGGATTATCTTGTTCACCTCCGCGTCGTTGGTGCTGGCGCAGACAGGGCTTTTATTACTTGCGTTACAGGCTTCATATGCTTTATCGACAGGAGCGGCGTATGCGGGCACCTGAGGCAATACCACCACTGCTCCAGCAATAAAAATAGAGAGTAGGAGTCGTTTTACGATATTTTTCATTAATTAAATCTTCCTATGACAAAGTTAGTTATTATAAATGCTACCATAACCACCACAAGACCTACAACTGAGTAGAGGATTGCTTCCTTGGCACGCTTGATCTTCGCTGCTTCCCCCTGGGAAATAGCATAGAAGATGCCCGCGATCACGATAACAATAATGGCCGATACCCCTGCAACCCAGTAGACGGTATTGAGGATGCCGGGGATGAGGCTCTCGGCCTCAACTCGTGGTATACCCACGTCATCAGGCGTTACCGTGACAGCCAGGTAAGAGATGATGTCTTTCATTAGTTAAATCCCCGCAACACAATATTCACGATCACAACCGCGAGTAGGGAAATCACAAGACCAATCACTGCGTTAAGAATCAGTTTCCTGCCCGCTGTAATCTTGTCTGGCGACCCTGCACCCGTGATGTACTTGAAGCCGCCGTAGATGATAAAGCCCGCCGCCAAATATCCCACTACCTGCATGGCGATCTCGATGACATTGAGAACGATAGTCCAAATAAATGTACTAAGACCGTCAGTCCCTGTTCCAGGTGACTCTATCTCACATGTTGATTCATCTACGTCCTTTGTAGCGGGATCATCAGTGCCGGTTGTCTTACTAAGCCCTCTATACCAGGTCGGAAAGGTAAGAACATTATCCTTACAAGCGGCAGCATAACTGGTCTGTGGCGCTGCAATGGTAATAACTGAGCCACCGATCAAGATTGCAAAAACTAGTCCTGCTGCCCAAACTCTCATTGTTTTTGTCATGAGAATATTCCTCCGGGAACAATAAACTGGAGCAGGGCGTACATCGCTACATAAGCGATAATACCGATGATAACATTTCGAATGATCTCTTTAGCTTGCTTAACCTGACCTTCGTTATCACCAGCGGTTGTATACATAATTGATCCGTAGATAATACCACCGACCGCCGCAATGCCCACACCCGCAGTTAGGATATTGATTGCCATCAAGAGCAGCGCCCATACGCCGTTCGTTTCGATGCCGCCACTGTTATCTGCGTCGCATTTGATGATAGCCGTATCCACGCCACCACAACCTTCTGCCGATATTTCGTCTGGCTTGATGCCACCATGACCCCTACAGGCTTCGGCCCTGTCTTTATCGTCCAGCTTATCTTTTGGATCCTTCATATCTTTATAGACGTTCTGCTGACTATCGTCTTTACACACGATAGTTTCACCAATCTTTGTATAGCCCTCGTGTTTTTTGCATGCTGCTTTATAGTCGGCATCGTTCATGGTATCGTTGGGCTTTGCGTCGTCATTGTGCACCGTCACTTCTGTGCCATCATTGCAAGTAACCTGAGTAACCGCAGGATCAGCAGAGGCAGTTGGCACTATCAAAAGGCTACAGCTAGCAATTAAGCCACCGATGAGCATCATGGTAAGGGGTTGCTTATGTATTGTTTGTTTTATAGTCATACTACTTACAAAAATACGATAAAACCGCCTAAAGCGCAAGTATTTAGCTCTGATAAATGGTGCCGTAGGTCATTGACTTTTCATCTGTAAAATGGTAATATCATAGATGTTATGTGGGATATGCTCGTACGCACCCCGCGCGGTAGAATATCGACGCGGAAGTATCTTTCTGTTGCCATCGTCTTTATTACGGTGTGCTTTGCGTACATATTCGCCACCGCTCCCACCACTCATGCGGCCGATGCCGCATGGAAGGGAAGTGATATCACCTACCAGCACCACACCTATAAAAAAGATGCGAAACCCGCCACCGGCAGCGAAACCCATGGTCTTCCTAAAGGTACTGTTATCTACAGATACGTGGAGTCGGCTGGCTCGGGCAGCGGGGGAGCAACCCAAAAAGCTTACCTCATCTACTTTGCACCTGGCACCGACCCCGCCACCGCGGCGACCGCCACTTACCACACATACGACCTCCTGGGGCAAACCGGGTACTCCAATCCGTCTCTGCCCATCGATATCACCCTCGAACCTTTATCAACTGCTACGCCAGAGGATGGAGGTGCTGACAATCCCGGCACAACTTCGTGTGCTGTTGAAGGTATTGGGTGGATCGTATGCCCGGTTACTAACTTCCTTGCAAAAGGTATGGATCTTATCTACGGATGGGTAAGTGGCTTCCTGAAGGTACCACCGCTCGCCACCAGTCAAGACCAAGCCCTCTACCGTGCCTGGGGATACATGCGGACATTTGCTAATATCGCCTTCATAGCGGCCTTCCTTATGGTTATATACTCACAGATCACTAATGTCGGCCTCAGTAACTACGATATTAAGAAGATGCTGCCACGGCTGGTTATTGCCGCTATCCTCGTCAACACCTCTTACTGGGTTTGCGCCGTCGCGGTTGATGCCTTTAATATCCTCGGCTACAGCGTGCAAGATCTCTTCATCATGATACGCAACTCGCTCGTCGGCGAGGAAGGCAACAGCTGGGAAGTTATAAGCTGGGAGAGTATGTCGGCCGTTATTTTATCCGGTGGAAGTGTGGCGGTAGCCGGTGGAATTGGTGCATATCTTGGTATTGCAGCCATAGGTAGTGTAGCAGGGCTGAGTGGACTGATTTTTCTCCTACTCCCGCTTCTGTTGTCGGTTCTCTTTGTAGTCCTCATGACTTTCCTCATACTCGCCGCACGGCAGGCAATCATCACTATTCTTATCATTATCGCTCCGCTGGCATTTGTAGCCTTCCTGCTTCCCAACACCGAGAAATGGTTTGAGAAATGGCGCTCAACTTTCTTCACTCTATTGCTAGTTTTCCCGGCATTTTCACTCGTATTTGGTGGCGCACAGCTAGCCGCCGCGGCAATTATTCAAAATGCTAAAGGTGCCGATGCCTTGAATGTCATTCTTCTGGGTATGGCAGTCCAAGTTGCGCCGCTCGCTATTACGCCTTTGCTGCTCAAGCTCGGCGGTGGAGTGCTCAACCGTTTTGCTGGAATTGTTAATAATCCAACCAAAGGCATGTTCGATCGTGGTAAGAATTGGTCAAAAGAGCGCCTTGAGGCCAACCAAGCTCACAAGATGAAGCGCATGAGCCGAGACCCGAACTCCATACGACGCTTTGGCCCAAGTCGCGTCGCCTTTAACCGCGATCAAAACCGCCGACGCCGAGAAGGCTGGAAGAGTGCAAACGAAGCGCACACGGCAGGCGAATTTAGCAAGACGGCGTCGGGCATAAATATATATAAAGCCAATGAGCGAGCAAAGCTCGAGAAGGGCCTTGGTGACTCGCAAGGACACCAGGCCTGGAATCGCCAAGTTTACACCGATAGAGTACTCCGGGCTAAACAGCACGCCCAAATCGCCGCCCAGCACACCGGTGATATTTACCACGAAGAGGTGGAGAACACGGGCAAAGAAGCCTTTGAGCACGCACTTCACGCCAACGCCGGGTTAACGCGAGTCAAGATTGATGCCGTCACCGCAGGTGGCCGAGCCAAAGTATATGAAGAGGGCCTCGACGCAGCAGCCAATCTTGAGCTGCAAACCCAGATAGCCCGCAACGTGGGTGGTCTTGGTAACCTAAAAACGAATACTGCCGTCAATGCGGGTCTTGCTGAGAACAAGAAGAAACTTGTTGACGCCCAAGGCGCTCTCGCCCTCAAACAAACTGTCGAGGGCAGTAGGGCGCTGAGTCACGAAGTTCAAATGGCTACCCGGTTTGAGAAACAGGCCGCCGAATACGACACTATTGTGCAAAAGGCAGCCGAAGCAGCGTATGACGACTACTCCCGAACCAACACGGGTGCTCAAGAGCTTCGCTTACGCAGTACAGCTGCCTCGGACCGGGCAGCTCTTACTGAAAGCCAAGTCACTCGGATGATCGAAGACGCCCGCGAGAAGGGTTACGGATCACGCGAAGTCGCAAGTAGCAACACTTTGCTTGCTTATGAGCTCCAGGCTATCGCCGATAGCCAGATGGGCGAGAAGAAAGCTATCGAAGCTATCCAGGCGGCTGCTCAAAGCCGTAGCGAAAAGCGCTTCGCCACCAGCGCTGATGGTCGACAACTCAACACCAGTGCCCAAGCCGCAAAAGACTCGCTAGAAGCCGCCAAAGCCGAGGAAGCAGCTCTCGTTCAAGAACGCCGCACAGAGGCTGGAGCCGAGGGCCTCACCGGTGAAGACAAGCGTATCGCTGACGAGCTTCGTGACGCGGATATCCAAAAACGAGCGCAAACTCAGCGCACGACAGCCGCCACCGGTACGGCCAATACTGAGTACGCCGGGCTTGTAAAAAATGACGCTACCATTCCTGGCGGCACCGAAACAGTCGCCACTGTCGCAGGTGGTATTGCTGGTGAGGCTGGCATCAGCCAAGCAAAAGCCACCGCCACCCAGGTCATCTTTGAGGCATTCGATAAAGCAGTCTCCGCAGAGAAGACACTCGTATCTCGAAATAAGCCAGACGAAATCCTCAGTGAAGAGATTGCAGATCCGAGCGATCCGAGCAAGAAGTCCAAGGGACTTGGACATGCTGATATCTTGAGTGAGCCAGAAGAAAGAATCGCTGCTCTCGCAGGCAAGATATCTAGTGGCTCCCACCACCAGTCGAAGATTAAGCTCTGGGAGCGGATGGGTGAATTGGGCCGCCAAGCACAGTCCGCTTTAACCCAAGCTGAAGCGAGCGGAGACCCCGTGGCCATTGCCGAGGCCAAAGAGCGCGTCGGTAAGGTCAAGAGTCTCGAACAGCAAGTGTTTGGTGATAAAAACAAAGTTCCATTTGGTGTGGGCGAAGTCGACATGGGCCAGGCAGAGGTCGGTAAATACGACGGCGACATTTATCACTCAACCCGTAAGCGTATTCACAGTCATATGTCAGCCCAAACACTGGCAAACATGGACCAGGACGATCTCCGGCTCGTCTTCGAGATGGCTCGAGCTGGCCAACTTTCAAGCACGGAATTGTCAAAGCTTAACAAATCTTACAACGAATGGGAAAAAGATGACAACCTCAAAGCATCACTTCAGCCTAAGCATCGGCAGCTGCTTGACCCAATTAGGCAAGAAGCTGAGAATGGCACGCGGACCTATCCTCAACCGGATGGTGGATTCTGGGACGACAGGTATGATCCTATACGCAGTATGAGTCCTCCTCAGGATGATCCGAGAAACTATTAATAAGGCGGGGGCAGGGTGGTAGCGCGCTGTAACGTTTACTCCTCTTTCCACAAAAAGTTGTAATTTTATTTCAACCCTTGACTTGAAAAGTAAGCACTTGCAATTTAAGTAGTTTTGGTGTATAGTAATTTACATTACATAGTATATTAAGGCGGCAAACACCACCGCAAGGAACCACCACTATGGCAAACCAAGAACCATTTTCATTCGGCAACGGTAAACGCGCCCAGGAGCAAGTTCCTCACTCGGGAGTGCATCATGATGAACGTCCATTTGAAGAATCTGATATTCCCCTGAGCCAGGCGCGTCTAAAAATACCAGAAGGATCCCGCGACATTATACCCTTAACTCAGCTTGCCGACGTAAAGCAAGAAGCTCCCACTAAGACTAGGGAGAGCTTTACGCGTAGACATCGTCGGGGCATTGCTGGGCTCGTAACCACGGCTATTGTTGGGGTTGGCGGCACCTTCTTAGTAACGCATGGCGGCGAATCTACTGAGCCCGGCGCTAAAGAGCCCGGCATATCCAATGTAGATACTGATGCTCTTCGCCAAAAAGATCGAATGACTTTTGAGCCTGGAATATTAGAAGGGATTAGTAATGACGCGTGGGGAAGTGTTTTCAACCAAAGCACCCGAGAAGACCTCAACTGGCTTCTTGGTACCATCGTTGAAAATCCAACTATACCCGCCGACCGAATTCCAGTAGATGATATTACCGATACCCCTAACTCAGAGATCATCAAAAAACTGAGGAGTATTGGAGAACAAATCCGTGCCGAGAACCCAGATGCCGTGGATATTGGCACCTTTGTATGTCCAACCGCATCAAACGACACCGCACCCCAAGATTATGGCTGTAGCGTTTACTCGACTTTTGATAAGAACCCCGAGAGATATCCTGATCAAAGCTATCTACGAATAGAGTTCAATGTGCAAGATAAAGATGGTAACTACTCAGAGCATGAACTTATTGAAGAAAAGCTCGATAATCCCTACCACCTTGTTCAACAAGAAGATGGGACAATAAAAATCAACGAAAACTAATAACACACGCTTGATTGCACGGAAGTCGAGCGTGCTTACTCGTTATTGATGTTTAGATAAAACTAGGGCATAATCATTCATAAATGATTATGCTTAGTATTGCAAAAACTAAAATTCGATCTTTGGCTTTTTTTGGTGCATTACTTGCTGCGTTTGTAGCAAGTAATTTGATAGGACACATATCCTACGCCGCCGATGACACACAGCCCACCTACACCTTAAGCTATGAGTCTCAAATATCCGCTAAGGGTGGCTTTATCAGCAATCCGAATGTAACGAGTAATCCTATGTTTACAGGGTCGGGAAGCAGCTGGGAGCTCGCCGAGCCAAAGGATGACTATAATAAGAACTATTACAACGAGTCCACCGCCGAAATTTATTTTAAGTATGAGCGGGGGCCTGATTTATATATTACTCACACTCAGTACGCCATACCTGGAGGCATCGCTAGCACTAGTGAGCACGGACCTTGTGATGTAGCGATCAAGACTAGCTCTACCACCGGTGGCGCCTTCGTGGGAGTTGAGCGAAATGATGATCCTAAAAAGCAAGTTGAAGATGCCGCCTGCACAAAGGCTGTTTTAGACCAGCTGACACTTGGTAGTAATAAAGTAGCCTTTGGCAATATTGCTGAACCTACCGGTGAAACCCTCATGGGGGTTACGATTGAAACCTGCAAAAAAGGATCAAGCGACTACGCTGCCTGTGTTAGTAGAAGAAACGATCAGATCAAACAGGCAGATGCGGCTATCGTCTGTACCACCACTTCTCCGGATAACATTGAGCGATGTAACTACTATAAGTCTATCATTGGTTGTTTAAAAACAACTCCATCGATCTCGGTAGCTACATGTACCACTCGAGCAGATGCGACGCGGATACTAAATGGTAGCTACTCGCTTATTACTGCCGAGACAACTGATGCATATATAAATCGAGTATGTGGTGCCTTAACAAATCCAAAAAGACAGCAATGTATAGACAAGGCAACCAAACAGAGAGATAAGCTCGCCGCAGCAAAAAAAGAATGTGAAAAGAATGGCGGAACTTGGGATAACAGTACCGGCAGGTGTACAGAATCCGAAAAAAGTACCACCTCCTGCGCGGTCGATGGCGTAGGTTGGATGGTGTGCCCGGTCATGACATTCCTCGGGGAAATGACCGATTTTGCTTTTAACTTTCTGGCAAGCAGCTTCCTAGAGACCGACGCGGCATACATAGAAACTGGCGGCCCCGCATATAATGCCTGGGCTATTATGCGTAACTTTGCCAACGTCGCATTCGTGATTGCGTTCCTCGTTATTATTTACGCCCAAATTACAGGCATGGGGCTGACAAATTATGGTATCAAGAAGCTTCTCCCAAAGATTATAATAGCCGCCATTCTGGTAAACGTATCCTTCTTCATATGCCAATTTGCGGTAGATATCAGCAACATAGCAGGCTATTCAATAAAATCGCTATTTGACTCTCTGGGGGGACTTATCCAAACAGGAAATACTTACACCGACACCACCCGGAATCCTATCCAAACCGGGGCTCTCATACTCGCGATTATCGCAGCTGGCATTAGTCTTGCTCTCGCGATAAGCATACCCCTTATTCTGGCCGTTCTGCTAGCCTTAGTCCTCATACTCTTTATACTCATGGCGCGAACCGCTCTCATTATTTTGCTGATAGTCATATCGCCATTGGCATTCGTGGCGTATCTTCTGCCAAACACAGAACAATGGTTCCAGAAATGGCGAAAAATGTTTATCAACCTCTTGCTCCTTTTCCCAATTATCGCGACAGTGTTCGGGGCTTCGTCACTAGCGGCTCAGATCGTCAAAGATGCTGCTGAAAAATCCGGCGACACAAGCGAAGTAATGCAACTCATCGCACTCGGTATCGCAGCCGTGCCTCTCTTTGCCGTACCGGTTCTGCTTAAAGGCGCCCTAGCTGCGGCCGGTGCAATCGGGAACAAACTGAGTGGGCTTCAAGACAAAGCTAATAGACGGGCTACGGGTTCGGCGGCGGCGGGAGTGAAAAAGAGATATGAGAATAATTCATTTGTACAAGGCAGAGCTCAGCGCAAAGCATCGAAACAGAAATACAAGCAAGGCAAGCTTGCCGAAGCAATGGCCGACCCAAGTTCCGCGTCTTGGCTTAATCGCAGGCGCGCCAGAATGGCAAGGGGTATCACTGGCAGAAGCTACTCTAACGCAGGTGATTACGCCCAAGAATCGATGATGAACAGTGCAATCGTAGAAGCAGATAAAATATACGACGAGGGAGTAAAGGGTGCAAGCCTTCGGCAGGCCGGTATGACGAATAAAGATGTGGCAGTCTTAGCTGCCACGGGCAAGGATCAGTCCGGAAAGCCACTCACCGAGCACGAACACGCTGCCGCGGTGGAGCGAATTATGAAAACAGGCAGCTTTGATGAGCGTCGGCAGACCCTGGAACATCTCGCAAGCAATAAAGGAACAACATCGGCGACTCTTAGGGCGCGCGCTGTACAGGGGGCTATCGGTCGTGGAGACCAAAACGTATATGGTGTAGACTTTGCGAATCAACTTATGTCTGAGACAGGCTCCATAAATAGTGCTGATGATCTCCTTAAGGCAACTGTAGCTAATGCCAAGGGTGGAAAGGTGAGCGCAGAGCATTTGGTTCAGGGTGCGGCTGCAACAAAATATATTGTGGATGCCGCTACAAAATCAAAATTTGCTGACGTTGACGCGAAAGCAAAACTAAAGATTGCTGCCGATGAGGCCGAAAAGAATGCATCTACGAGCAACAGGGTTACGAGTGAAATTAAGGATAAGTTCGGCGACCTTGTATAACGCGCGTACTTAGGCACAAGGGCTATATCTCTTCGCTATTTTCGGCTATCTCACCGAGGAGGATAGCAATTTCATCTTCTATGATTTCATCGAGCTGCGGTACATTCGTGACAAGCCATTGCTGGAGATTTTCTGCGTTTCCGTTTCTATAGTGAGCCAGCTCATTGAGTTGGTTTTCGTCTAACTCTTCGACAATCTGCTCTATTACTCGCTCATTAAGCGTGTCTTCGTAATGTTGAGACAGAGCTGTACATTTATCGTCATCGAGATTTATACCAATGCTCGCGAGAAAACTCTTACTCAATAGTCCGTCCATAGTCACCAACCTTTCGGGTATCTAATGTATTGTCGACTCTGTAGTCCATACCGAGTCGACCTTTTTTAATATTGTTCTTACGAACATTCAGTATAGCTTGACGCGTAAGCTGCTTGCGCAGTTCTGGAGTTACTTTTGCGAGAAACTCGGCTCGTTTCATCGGGTTGAGTCTACCTACATCGTGACGACGCATCTCTCGACGAAGAGCCTTGCGATACATCGCATCGACCTTTTCCTTTACATAGTTATCGATCTTTTTTTGAAGCTCTTCCGGCCTCGCCTTGCGTTTTGCTTCTATTTTTCCGATAGTGTGAGAGCGAATTTTGTTTTTTGTAGCAAGAACATTCACCGTTTGACGGCGCTGGCGATTTATTTGTCTAGACAAAAAAGAGTTGGAACTACTATCAATTTTTGCATTAATCCGGTCAATTTTTACCTGAGCACGGTTGTTACGATAACTCATGAAGTTCTCGCGGACTGTAGGTATATCTTTCTTGTCTTCGGCTTTGCCTATCTTTTCAACAATGCTGTCAGTCTTTCGGCGATATCGGTCACGGAAAAAAGCATCAGAATGTTCACCCAATATTTCTTTATCGTCAGTTTTTAGATCATCCAGTGGACGAGGAGAGGGGTTATGTGCATAGTCAATGAGTGCATCTTGCTTTCGTTGATGTCGTTCCTGACGATATGTATTTATACTTTGTTTGAGACGATTCATATTTTTTTGTTTTAGTTATTTATGTATTAAACATATCATAGATAGCGCATTATGTCAAGCTCTAGCAATATATACCTTCGGGCCGTCTGATTTGCTATACTGTAAGCACTATGGCAGTCTATAAAGTTCCTCAAGACGTTGAAGCCGACGACAAGCTCATCGGGCCGTTTAGTTTTCGTCAGTTTATTTATCTGATTATAGTAGCGATCTCGGGGGTACTGGCCTGGGGACTGGCGCAGCTTTTTATTCCGCTGGCTATCATCCCGCTGCCGCTAATCATCTTTTTTGGTGCGCTGGCACTACCGCTACGCAAAGATCAGCCAATGGAGATATACATGGCGGCGATTGTTTCGTTTTATTTGAAGCCGCGACGACGCCTGTGGGTGGCCGATGGAGTGCAGTCACTCGTAGAGATAACCGCACCGAAAGTCGTGGAAGTGCAGCGAACCAAGAACTTATCGCAAGGAGAAGCCGAACAGCGACTCTCATACCTGGCCCAGATTGCCGATAGCCAAGGGTGGGCAGTGCGCGGCGTGGCTGCAGCTCCGGCGCAGAACACGGCCATGAATGATGACCTTTACTTTGAAGCTCAACAAGTACCAGATGTGCTCGATACCAGCGGGGGAGTAGCCCTGACGTTCGATACCAAGCTGGCCCAAGCTGACTCGCAGCGCCACGAAGAGATGATGCAGCGTATGCGGCAGCCAGCTCCTGCTTCAATCATGCCTGCTCAGCCAGCATCAACTGTTAGTCCTATTCCTACCATGACCCTAGCGCCGCCAACTCCGACCGTGACACAACCCGCCGCCCCGCAACCAAGCCCGGTAGTCGGCGACCCACATCTGACGTTCAACCCATACCCCAATGCTATGCACCAATCGGTTATTCAGCCCATCGACGACTCGGCTATCAACCCACCGACGACTCCGCAAGTAAACACTAGCGAAAAACCCGTCTCGCCTGATATAATAAGCCTTGCAAGTAACCCCGATTTATCTATCGAGACGATTGCGCGCGAGGCCCAGCGGATCAAGAGCAAAGAAGCTGGGCTTGATGGCGAAGAAGTTGTCATCTCGTTGCGCTAAATCACGGTAGGGAATCGACTTAACGAAGTGGGAAGAGTAGTAGAGACGCGCGTGCCGCCAAATAATCAATTACCTCCGCAGCCGCCCCAGGCGCCGATAGGCGCTATTGGAAGTGATACCCCGGCACCAGCCCCTGCTGCAGCCTTTGCACCCACTCCAACCCCAACTGGCCAGCCAGCTAATACTGCCTCAGAGCAAGGCAAGAAGCCCTCTAACCCCAACACCACGCAAAACTCATTGCTGATCTCGGAAATCCGTGACAATATGGCTATTATGAAGGATGGCAGCTTCCGTGCCGTGGTAGCCTGCCAGTCGATCAATTTCGACCTGATGAGTTCTCGCGAGCGCGAAGGCGTAGAGTTTAGCTACCAAAACTTTCTAAACTCGCTATATTTCCCGGTGCAGATCTTCATCCGCTCGCAGCGCGTCGATATCGGCCCATACCTCGACCGCCTAGTGGGTATTCGCCGCAACCAAGACAATATGCTACTCAATGTCCTGATGGATGATTACATCAACTTTATCGATGTCCTGGCTCAAGAAGCTAACATTATGGATAAGAGCTTTTTCATTGTCGTGCCATATTTCCCAGCCGGCGATCTAAATAACCTTAAAGACCAGGCAACCGGTTTCTTTGGCCGCATCTTTTCAAAACCACAAACCCAAACGATCAAGATTGATACGGTGGCGTATACAAAAGCGAAAGACGAGATTAAAAACCGCGTTGATGCCGTGACGAGCGGACTCTTCCAAATGAGCGTCAAGAGTGTCCAGCTAAGCACTAAAGAGCTCGGTGAACTGTATTACAACGTCTACAACCCCGATACCGCCGTGCGCGAACCACTGGGCGACTTTGAAGACGTGACTGCCACCTACGTACAGAAGGCGCCGACAACCAATCAACCTCCAGTTTCGCAAGGAGGAGTGTAGACTATGGCCAAGAAAAAACTCGATCCGATAGATATCGCTACCCAGCAACGGGCGCGTGAGCAAGCCGAAGTCGAGCAGGCATTCCTCAAGGGTATGACCACGCTTCGTGACCTGATCGCTCCGAGTAGCCTCGAGATTCACTCCAGCCATTTCCGCCTCGGCACCAAATACGGCCGCACCCTGTATGTTTATGGTTACCCCCGCCAGATTTATACTGGTTGGCTGAGTTCTATTATTAATATGGATGAAGTGCTGGATATGAGTATGTTTATTTACCCTGTCGAGAGCCAGGTGGTGCTCGATAACCTACGCAAAAAAGTCACCCAGATGGAAGCCAGCTTGTCGATCAATAGCGAAAAGGGTCGTACCCGCGACCCAGGGCTCGAAGCAGCTATTCAGGATGCCGAGGAGCTGCGTGACCAGTTACAGGTGGGTGCCGAACGTTTCTTCCGTTATGGCCTCTATATCACGCTCTACGCCGACAGTCTCGATGAGCTGAACTTCGTACAGCATAAAGTTGAAACCATCTTTGGCCAGCAACTGGTCTTTAGTAAGGTCGCAAGCTCCCAACAAGAGCAGGGACTTAACAGTACTATTCCGCAGATGAGCGACCAGCTCCAGATCCGCCGCAATATGAACACCGGCGCCATTTCGACCAGCTTCCCATTCACTAGCGCTGATCTCACCCAAGAGAAGGGGATTCTCTACGGCATCAATATGCACAATAATGGCCTGGTCATCTTTGACCGGTACACGCTAGAAAACGCCAACATGGTGGTGTTCGCCAAGTCTGGTGCTGGTAAGTCGTTTACCGTCAAGCTCGAGGCGCTCCGGAGTATGATGGTCGGCACCGACGTCGTGATCATCGACCCAGAGAACGAATACCAGAAACTAGCCGACGCTGTAGGCGGTAGTTATATTCGTCTCAGCCTCAATGCCGATACACGTATTAATCCGTTCGACCTGCCGCGTGTGATTGATACCGACGAAGCCGACGATGCACTGCGCGCCAACCTGGTAACGCTCCATGGACTGCTACGTCTCATGCTCGGCGGTGCTCAGCAAACCGCCCAGGGGGTCATCATGGCCGCCCTAACACCAGCCGAAGAGGCCGATCTCGACCAAGCCCTCATCGACACCTACGCCCGTGTGGGTATTACCAGCGACCCGCTAACTCATAATTCGCAGCCACCAACCATCATCGATCTCTACGACACGTTGCTTCACATGGGCGGTACCGGCCCGGCTCTCGCCCAGCGATTGCGTAAATACACCGCCGGAACATTTGCCGGTATCTTCTCGCAGCAGAGTAATATCGATATCAACAACAATATGGTGGTCTTTAATATTCGTGACCTCGAGGATGAACTGCGACCCGTCGCCATGTACATCGTGCTCTCGCACATCTGGAACATTACCCGTACCGACCAAAAGAAACGTATGCTGATCGTCGACGAAGCCTGGCAGCTGATGAAATACGACGACTCGGCTAACTTCCTATTTAGCCTCGCCAAGCGTGCCCGTAAATATCAACTTGGCCTTACGACCATTACTCAAGACGTCGAGGACTTCATGGGTAGCAAAATGGGCCGGGCAATTGTCGCTAACTCCTCGATGCAATTATTATTGAAACAATCATCCAGTGCTGTGGATGTGCTAGCCGACGTCTTTAAACTCACCGAGGAGGAGCGCAAGCGTCTCGCGAACTTCCCTGTGGGGCAGGGGCTCTTCTTTGCAGGGCAAAACCATGTGCATATTCAGATTATCGGTAGCGAAACCGAGCAACAACTTGTTTCCACCAGTGCACCGCTGACTCAAGCAACCCCAAGTCAGTCTGCACCTACTCCTCAACCCTCGAGTGGATACATGAACCCTAGTCAACCTAGCGTATAATAAGGTGTAGTTATGGCAGCACCAACACTTACGCCAAATTCGAGGGAAGAACAAGACGAACGATATGATCCGTCTCTTCAAGCGCGCCAACTCGAAAATCTAGAACAGCAACCCTACGATCGGGAGTTTGATGATATCGCTAATAACTATAGCAACTCGGCAGATCCTGCGCAAGAAGATGCCGCTATAAATATAAATGCTGCCCGTGATCAAGAGCAGACACCAGCTACCCACACTAGTGATCCTAACAAAATCAATTTTACTGGGGGGCAGGGGGCAAACAACACCAAACAACCTTTCAGCGTCCGGCTAATGAAGGGCTTAAGAAAGGGTGGGCCAGGCCTCGGCATTGGTGCATTCCTCTTTGGTGGAGCTGGCCTCGGTCTCTTTTTCCTTTCACCTGGATTACTTCTGGTGCAAATGAAAGAAGTGTTTACAAATTATGGCTCCAGCTCTTCACGTGCAGCGATTCCACGCTATAACAAAATGCTACAATATACCATCGGCAACCCAAAAGTAGATACTGCCTGTAACAAAAGTGCATCAAGCGTAAAGTGCCGCCTCGGCACCATGAGTGACACGCAGAAGAAAGCTTATGAGAAAGCGGGCTTTAAAATCAATGGTAAGGATTATAACGGTCGTATCCGTGTAACCGATGTAGAATTCCCGGATGGCCATAAGGAATCAACTGGAAATGGATTTATACGCTATTCCAAGCGAAATATAGCCGCTGCAAGTGCTGCCAAAAAGGCGCACAATCCTGCTACCAAGGTCTATAACGGGGTGAGGTTCGCTGTCAACGTGCTAAAAAACAAGTATCGTCAAAACAGGGACAACGTAAAAGTGACCGGGGATACCGACGAGGAAAAAAAGGCCAACTTCAATACCCAGACCGGCGAGGATAAAAGTGATTCCGAGCGCGAGAAGGAATTTAAGGATAAGTATGAGAATCGAATCGATGAGTCTGGTAGACCCAAGAGTAAATTTGGCCGTCTAGCCGCTGCCGTTCAAGCAGGGTGCGGCGGGTATAACATCGCAAAGGTAGGTCTTGCCGCCGTAAAAGTCGAGAATAGTATTCGATATGTCGGGTTTGCCCTTCAATTCCTTAAGGTGGCCGATCAGATAAAGAACAACGGCGACGTCGACCCTGAGACGGTGGCTTTTCTGGGCGGCGTGTTGACTTCTACAGCCCTGACTGGCGAGAAAGCGGGTCTTGCAGCTCCAGATTCACAAGGATACAAGACTGCTGCCACTGGAGGAGAGGGTGCGTTAAAGAGATTTACCCAAAGGCTCCTCCTGGGAGGAAATCCTGCCCTTATCAGACTCGACAACACGATAAAAGGACTGCAGGATAGGCTCGGCCGATCAAGTATCAGAACTGCCTGTCGTGGGGTTAACGATCCGGGCCTAGCAGTACTCATGTTTGCTGTAGTATGCGGCGGCCAAATACTCGGTGATGCAGCGGCGGGCACCATCATACCAGTCGCAGGAAACGCTGCCGGGGCACTTATTGGACTCGCTCAGTGTGTTCTCGGTCAAGTACTCTTTGCTGTATTCTTAGATCAGATTATTAGTTACATGGTAGGCCAAGCCTTGCCTCGCCTCATAGATATGCTCGCAGCTACGAACCTAGATGTTCATAAAATATCTGGGGTCGATGCAGGTAACGCGATGGCAATTGGGGCAAGTGTGATGCTCGGCACAACCGCCCTATCTCGAGGTCTTATGGCGGGAACCAAAAGCCAAGTCACCAAGTTCCTGGCTGCTACTGCAGAAGATCAAGCGCAAGCTGATCAAATAGCAATGTATGACGCTAAGAATGAGCCCTTCAATATATACAATCAATACTCATTCCTTGGTTCGACGCTGCGAAAAACCGGCATTGCACTCCGTGCACCTACCTCACTAGGTGAAGGAATTTCCAATCTTGGCACGATCGTTCGATCCTCTTTTGGGTCATTTACCACCGCACGAGCCGACCCTAATTCCATGCCAGTGAACATTACCGACGCTGATTTAAGCGCATGCCCAGACCGAGACATGACCGATCTGGGGATTGCCTGTGATCGCATGGGCAACCCTCAATTCGTATTATCGCCCGAGGAGCTAGCTATGGACGTAGGCGAGAACCTTGACTATATGATCGATAAGGGCTTCGTCAATGAAGAGGAAGGCACCCCCGTAGGTGGAACGACATATGATAAATGGGTAGCCAACTGTACCGAAAACCGAGAAACCCCGATGGGCGCAACCATGATGGCTATTGAGGAAGAGGACTACTATTGGGGAACTGGCGATAACTGCGTCAGCGCCAAAGAAGAGGGTCATGCCTCAGAAGAAGATCTCAGCAACTTCCGAGTCTACTACAACACGCTCGGCGATAAAGAAGATAGTGACTACACGCCGCCCGAAGGCTCTGGTGACCTCATAGCAGGCGAGGGGAGCTTACGTGTGGCTACATTCAATATATTTCACATAGACTCAGATCAAACTGAAGAATTCTGGAAAGGACGTTTGACACGATCGATGGACGTTATGGCTCGCAATAATATCGATATTGCCGGCTTCCAAGAAGTGCGAAAAGGTCAGCTCGATGCACTTCAACGACCCGAATTTTCTCAGTTCACTGGCGGTGATGGCAGCCCAATTATATACGAAACATACCCCAAGACTTTCGATAGAAGTCCAAACCCAATCGTATGGAATAGTAAGAAGTACTCAATGGTAGGTGACCCAAAGAGCATTACGATAAAGTATGATGGGGGTAATCTGAAGATTCCCGTCCTGCGCATGAAAGATGCGACTGGTGCCGAGTTTTATATCGTCAACACCCACGATCCGGCCGATAGCCGCGGTACCGCCCAAGACCGACTTGACAATGCAAACACATATGTACGTGAATTCGCCGAGCTCGCTAAAGATAACATCCCTATCGTTTTTACAGGTGACTTTAACTCGTCATACACCGCCGGTAGCGCTAATAAGCCCGTCGACGGTAAGCGAGAAAATCTCACGTATTGTGTATTTACCCGCAGTGGTGACTTTATCGACGCTTCCGACGCCTTTCTCAATGAAACTGAGAAAAGCATGCCAGGATCTTGCCCACGAGACAAGGCGGCGGACGGCAAGAATCGCCCAGACCATATCTTTGTCAGCAGTGGCCTGGCAGTTACAAAGTACTTTATCGAGAAAAGTGGAAAGCTAGATGGCAACGGATCCGATGTGCACGATACGGTTATTATTGATGTGGGAATTGGTGGTGCGGGAACAGCTGGCGACTTCCAGTGGCCAGTTGATAAGAAGTACTGGGATAACGGCAAGAGTGACTTCTTGGACGCCCATACGCTTGCTAGTCACACTTTCACGTCACCCTCCGTATCCGGTGTAGCCTCGGATATAAGTTCTCCTCCGAAAGGTTCGCCGGTATATGCGATGCTTGGGGGCACTGTCGTAAAGACTAATCTCTGTGGTGAGGGTGATGGCATGATTATTCAATCTAAGATTCAAGAAGGAACCGTGCTTATCGCTTATGGACACGGCACATCACCGCAATATAAAGTAGGCGACCAGGTAGGGGCAGGAAAGCAGATATTAAGTCTTGGCGAGGTCGGATGTAAAGTCTGGGGAGCGCATCTTCATGTAGATATGACCTTCAACGGGAAACACGTTTGCCCGCAAGATGTGTTTCTGGCTATGGGGACTGGCAATGCCCCGAGTCTTGCCGCTCTGACCTCAAAAGCAACGGGGACATGTGAGAGGCTCTAGGATGATACGTAAGCGAATCGCTATATTTTTCTCACTATTTATTGTCGTGTGTATGCCGGTTAGCGTATATGCGGAGGATGCAGGCAATAGCGACCCAACCTTCTGCAACGAGAACACCGTCATCTACGTCTCCTGCTTCCCTGAGAGCGGGGCGGCCGTCTGTAGTGCCTCGGCCACCGCAGACGTATCCGGAACAGGTACAAACAAAGACTACAAGGGCGGACCTATTTTAAACGATGCCCAGCTTAAAGCGGTCGGCGAGAACCAGTCGACCTACGAGACTGCTGCTACTGAGCAGAAGATCCCGTGGCAATTAATCGCCGCCATCCATCTACGGGAGACTGGATTAAAAAGATACAATCCAAGTAACGGTAACGGGCCGTACCAGATACTCGGAACGAACTATCCCGCTTCAGACTTAATAGACGATGCGACTTTCCTAAAACAAACCAAGGAGGCAGCAGCGTTCATAAAAGCAAGATCGTCCAACCCAGATCTATTGAGTAAGGGTGACGAGGGTGAGGTAAAGGATATTTTCTTCAGCTATAACGGCCGCGCCGAGGCGTACACAGAACAGGCTAAACGGCTTGGATTTAGCGAAGGCTATGAGGGCTCTCCCTATGTTATGAATATAGCGGACGCAAAGCGTGACCCTGCAACAAATCCGACAGGCTGGGGACAGATAACGACCGATGGCGGAAGTCTAACCTATCCCGCAAATAATGATCACGGTGCTTTTATTGCCTACGCAGCCATGAGTGGCTTGTCATTATCGGGCGACTGTAGCTCAACCGTCTCTGGCCCGACCGCCCAGAAGGTGGTCACACTCGCAGAGCAGGAACTGAAGCTATGGCTCAGTGGCAAAATGAAGCCTGGCACGGATTTTCATAAGTATAGTCAGGGGCGAACCGAGGCCTGGTGTGCCGACTTTGTCAGCTGGCTTTACAATCAAGCTGGCTATCCACTACGAGAGGGTAATGAGGGAAATGTTGCTGCCGTAGATGATGTAAAACAAATCGGACTTGACGGGACTAAATTTGAATGGCACGCCGCGGGTGGCTACACCCCAAAACCAGGAGATATTCAGGTTCAACAGGGCGGAGATGTCAGTCATGTTAGTCTTGTTGTAGCGGTAGACGGTGACTCAATTACTAAAATTGGCGGCAACCAAAGCGGAAGTGGCGGGCCAACCACTACCAAAGTGTCGAAAGACAACTGGATGCCTTCGACAATCGGATACGTATCACCGAAAGGATAGAAAACATGGGTAGACTACAGCACTATTTAAATAAACGCACACTACTTCTGACTGGCGCTGCTCTCGTTCTGTGTGTGGGAACTTATGTTATTTATAGGCACGTGTTGACGTTTTATGTTACCGCCGTAAACCCATCTCTTTCATCCGTCTCATATCAGTCACCGTTTATGAAGATTTACTTTAATAAGCCCATCAAAAAGGAGTCTGTAAAAGTTACCGACCCGTATAATATTCTCAGAGAAGATAAACTTACGATAACTAATGATGAATTATTTATATATACGAACACAAACAACCTTTATGTCGACAAAACTGTCTCTTTTACGATCTCCTTGGAGTCAAAAGATGGATATAAGATAGATGATGAAACGATTTCATTTTCTCCACAAAAAATATCTTTTGAGAAACTACCAGAAGATCAGAGAAAAGTGATTAAGCAACTTGAACAGCATAAACCCTCCTATTACACGGACCCTGTTCTCAAGGTTATACCACATAGTACACTTGATTATGATATACAGCCAAATTTCGTCACCAACAGGAGTTTAGCGGGGGATGACGAAGGAGCTCTGTTGATAAATATAACCGTTCACTTATCAAATATTGATCTGCGAGAAGGAAGAAGTGATGCGATTGCACGATACTTCACAGGGGCGAAAGATTACCTAGTTTCAAAAGGCTTTAATACAGATAACTATTCGCTCAATTTAATTGTCGTCGAGCCCTGATTATCCAATTGGTGGTTTGTCGTAATAACTGTTTGATAATGACCACCCCTAATCTGCTGTTGACGATCACTGTCCAGTTCACTAAACACATCATCCAGAAGAAGAATCGGTTTTTTGTCCGTCACTTCGTAAATAATATCAGCCTCGATTTGCTTCAAGGCAAGGATAATGGAGCGGTTTTCGCCACGGGAGGCGGTGGTATCAGCAGGGGAGGTATTGTAGCTAACTAAAATATCGTCACGGTGCGGGCCGGTGGTGGTGTAACCGAGTAGTTTATCTTTGTCGGCATTTTTCGTCAGTTCGCTCATGAGTTTTTGTTGGATGTTATCCACGAGGGTGTGGGAATAATGAATCCCGATCGTGTCAGATGTCTGTGAAATGGTTTGGTAGACAGGCGTGATTAACTGGTTTATTTTTTCCGTCACCATCGTGCGCTCCAGTACAATATATGCCCCGTACTCGCTCAGCGCTACATTCCAGACAAATAGCTCGTCAGCTGTCGTAGTGAGCCGTTTCAGCAGGTTGTTGCGCTGCTTGAGGGCTCGCTCGTATTTCCGAAGCGACTGACCGTAGAGCGGGTTTATTTGGCTAATGAAGTGATCAATAAAATGACGACGACGTACCGGCGAGCCATTAATCATACGCATATCTTCGGGCTCAAATAATACTACCGGGTATCTATTGGCAGGCGAGAGGCGGTAAGATATCTTTCCATCGACCGTAAATTGTTTTCGCCCGGTTTGCTTACTTGAGTCAAACTTAACTGTCCGCACGCTGCCATCGCTCATTTCCACATCGATCCGGTACCACGATTCGTCTCGCTGCAAGATATCGCTATCGCTGCCGCGAAACGAGGAGCCTTGCAGGGCTACATAGAGTGCCTCAATCAGAGACGTTTTGCCGGTGCCGTTTTTACCGGTGATGATCGTGCTCGTTGAGGCAGGGGCGATAACTTTGAGGGCGTGGTTACGGATATGTTGCACGCCGATTTTAGTCACGTGCACCATGGGATTAACTCTTCAGGGGCATGATGATATGTTTGTAGTTGCCCGACTCGCTGGTGTCAGCCAAGACACAAGGTGAGAGCTTGCCACTAAAGCGAAAGACGATATCGGTGCCGTCGATGACAGACAAGGCTTCGTTGAGATAGCGGGAGTTGAGGGTCACTGTACCGTCCTGAGTAATTGATTGGGCTTCGGCCTCTGAGGTGTTTTCACCAAGCTCTGAGGCGATCGAGTGGATCGAGAGGGTCTTGGTTTCACTTGTCGCGCTTAGGGTCACGCTGCCGCCTGATTCGCGCGCAAACAGGCTAGCTATCTTGGTAATGCGGACAAAATCTTCTTTTTTGAGGGTAATCTCGGTTTCTGAGGTTGCCGGAATGAGCTGGCGGTAATCTGGAAAGACGCCGTCAATCAGCCGACTCGTAATTTCAGTTTCGTTCAGTTTGAAGTACACTTCAGTGTCGTTAAAGAGCAGTTCAATCTCATCAACCTCGTCATTAATGGTACGTAGTACTTCCTGGAGGCTACTCGTCGGGATGATGGCTGAAAGCTCGGTTTTGGTCTCGATCAGGTATTTTTCCGATAGGCGATAGCCGTCCGTGGCAGCCAGGTATAGTCCGCCATTAAAGGTATGCCAGTACACACCAGTAAGCACCGGGCGAGTGGAGTCGGAACTGCTCGTAACGATCGTCTGAGAGACGGCTTTTTTAAAATCATCAGAGGTGACGATAAATTTAGTCGAATTTTTCTCATCAACGACTGGAAGTTCTGGGAATTCATCGGCCACCATACCGTTTATGACCGACGAGTAGTGCCCGCAGGTAATTTTTAGGTGGTTGTTTTCAACTTTCAGGCTAATCTGTTCTTTGGGGAGGTTGGAGACAAACTCAGTGATGAGCCGGGCAGGGATCGTAATTGCTCCCTCGCGTACTACTTTAGCGCCAATATAATTACTTGAAGCCATTTCAAGATTTGTTGCTGCCACCAAAAGCCGGTTGTTGTCCGTTCGAAGCAGGATGTTCTCTAAGATCGGCAGCTGGGCTTTATTTGTCGCCACTCGGCTAACGTTCGAGAGTGCACGGGTGAAATTTTCCTGAGTTACCTGTAGTTCCATTATTAAATTCCTTTATATCTTTTGCTTAGTAATAATAGGCTCTGTGGAAAAGAGGGAAAAGTCGAGTTTAACAGAGGTGAGATGGCTAATTTCAGTGTGCGGAAGTGAGTGGATAGAAACCGGACGACTGGTCGTATAAGTATGAGTTGTTCGACTCGTGTGTTCAGTTTTAGGTTTTGTTGAATACAAATAGTGTACGCTCGTACACTACGAGCCAGCCCCACTACCGACAGATTGTGAACATATTGTACACAGGCCTTACGCATAAAGCTTCTCCCGGATTTCGGCCACTTGCTCGCGGATAAGAAAATCAAGTTTGATGGCTTTTTCGATCTTTTCAACCGAGTGGATGGCGGTTGTGTGGTCTTTTCGACCGAGTTCGTTAGCGATCTTCGGGAAGCTCAGATGAAGTTCGCTCCGCAGTAAGTACATAGCGATTTGGCGCGGCGTGACGATGTGCTTGTCACGCTTCGGGCTGCAGATCTCATCGGTTTTAATTTGGAAGTGACGAGCGGTTTTTTCAATAATCTGCTTCGGGGTGACATACTGCGGGCGACTACGCCTGACATTGCCAATGAGGCCTTCAGCTGTTGAAATATCTGGGGCGACACCGCGCATTTCGGCGTAAGCTAAGAGTTGGTTTAGTGCGCCCTCAAGTTCACGAATATTGGTCTTGATGTTATTGGCGAGGTATTCTACCGTGTCGCGGGCCAGTTCGATGTTTGATTGAGCTGCCTTGGCTTCCACGATCGCACAGCGGGTTTCAAAATCTGGCATCTGGATATCGATCGCCATACCCCATTCGAAACGGCTGCGGAGGCGCTCGGTAAGGGTCGGAATACTGCGCGGTGGCTTGTCACTACTAATAATAATCTGCTTGTTCGACTGGTGAAGGGCGTTGAAAGTGTGGAAGAACTCTTCCTGAGTCTTTTCTTTACCAGCGATAAACTGCATGTCATCGATAATGAGTACGTCGACGTCGCGGTATTTATTGGAAAAACCTTTTTTCTTGAAACGGATACTCTCGAGGAAATCTTTCACAAACGTTTCTGAACTAATATAGAGCACCTTCGCGCCAGGGTTATTAGTCATTATTTCGTTTCCGACAGCCTGCATCAGGTGGGTTTTACCCAGGCCTACGCCACCGTAGAGGAAAAGGGGATTATATTTCACACCAGGGTTGGCCGCCACGGCTTGGCAGGCGGTGTAAGCGAGATCGTTACTGGAGCCGACGATAAAATTCGAAAAAGTGTAACGAGGGTTAAGCCCAGTGGAGGCGATAGGGGAGGAGATGAGGGACGAGGTGGCGGCCGAGGGTTGAGACGCCGGTGCTTCGGTCTGCACGACCTCGCGGGTGATGACTTTTTTGTTCGAGGTCTTCACGGTGTAGTTGATCCGCTCGGTTGAGACGCCGTTTTTCTTCAGGATATCGCGAACTTGGTCGTTGAATTTCACTTCAAACTGCCGCTTGGCAAAGATATTCGGGACGGCAATCACCACTTCGTCATCAGTACTTGCGAGCAGCTCGGTGTTTTTGAACCACGTCATATACGTCGCTCGAGAGACCGATAGTTCGATCTCACCCAAAACACTCTGCCATAGGGCCTGATGCATGCTACTCCTCGTTGTTACCTGTTACTACCCCTAATTATACGGCAGGGGAGTAGTTTTCCACAACCATGAAATAGGGGAGAGGACTGGGTAGCAACAGAAGTACTATTTATCCACAGGCGGCGCCCACCTCTGTAAATGTGTGGATAAAGATAGTATATCTGTGGACAGTTTTATTTACTAAGAAACCATCCATGAGAAAATGCAACCGCTCACGCTTGAAAAAGACAGCTTAAAACTGTAAAATAGGACAGATATGCCAAAGAGAACCCACCAACCACACACCCGTCACCGCGCGCGCACCCACGGCTTCCGAGCTCGTGTGGCGTCAAAAGCTGGCCGCGCTGTCTTGAAGCGCCGTCGCCTTAAAGGCCGCGCCAAACTGACGGTCTAAACCAAAAAACTCCAGTATTAATACACTGGAGTTTTTAATTACAGCCCGTCCCCCGTATAATACGAGACAAGATGATTCCATTTAAATATCGCTTTCATGGTCACGGTAGTTTGCGTTTTGTGTATAAAAACGGCCACGCCATTCGCACTCACCTGGTGACTCTCAAATCCATCACCAATCCTCATCGGCGTCACCCGCGCTTTGCAGTGGTGGTGAGCAAGAAGGTGTTAAAGAGTGCCGTGGGGCGTAACCGCATTCGCCGCCGGGTGTATGAAACGATCCGCGCTATGATCACCCCTGATTTTCCATCCGCGGACATGGTGTTTATTGTGAGCTCCAGTGAAATCTTGTCTCAGTCCCCCGCTGAATTGAAGGCGCTGCTCCAAGATCTCGTTACCCAAGCCACCGACTACACGCCCGGCGCCTAAGGTGGTATAATATGAGTAAATATCTTATCTGGAGTTTATAAAAACACGTGAACATTTTTGACCTGCTCATTATTCAACCTATCTTCAACCTGCTTATCGGCCTCTATAGTATTATTCCCGGGGGTGATTTCGGCATTTCGGTCATTTTGTTTACCATCATGGTCCGCTTTGCTCTCTACCCACTGTTGAAGCGTCAGCTCCACCAGACCAAATTGATGCGCAAGCTCCAGCCCGAGCTCAAGCGTATCAAGAAGGCCACTAAGGGCAACCGCCAGCTCGAAAGTATGCAGATGCTGGAGCTCTATAAAAAACACGGCGTGAGTCCCTTCCGCTCCATTCTGATCCTCCTGATCCAACTACCGATTTTTATCGCCCTCTACAACGTCATTCAGATTTTTACCCTGCACCGCGACCAGATCGGTGCCTTTACCTACAACTTCCTCGAGGGTGTGCCGGCGATTTCCCAGCTTATCAAGCACCCGGACCAATTCAACGAAAAACTACTCGGCTTTGTTGATCTCACCAAGCCAGCTATCGGCAGTCACGGCGTCGACCTCGTGCTGGTGCTTCTGGCTATCGTCGCGGCCATTACCCAGTACATTATGAGCAAGCAAACCATGCCGCAGACCGAAGGCAAGAAACGCCTGCGCGACATCATGAGCGAAGCCGCCAATGGCAAACAGGCCGACCAAGCCGATATGAACGCGGCGGTGATGGGCAAGATGATGAAATTCCTACCGATCTTTATGTTCTTTATTATGATCAGCATCCCAGGCGCCATCGCTCTTTACTATGGTGTGTCTAACATCGTGGCTGTCTTACAGCAGTCGTATCTGCTACGCCAAGATACCGAAGAGATGGAAGATATCGCCGACGAAGTAAAGCCCGCGCCAAAGAAAGCGACGACCAAAGCCCGCGAAAAAGCAGCCCAGGAAGCCACCGTGACGCGCATAACCGCTAAGCCAACCAGAAAGGGTAAGTAATGGATCACCAAGCATCAATCGATTTTGCGAAGAAATATCTCGAGGACCTTCTGTCATTTTTCGGGGTGAATACTGACATCGAAGTCTCGGTTAACGAAGACGTGCTGGAGCTATCCGTGCCCGCCAACGAACTTAGTAGTATCTTGATTGGCCGCAATGCCGAAACCCTGCGCTCCCTGCAATATATCCTCTCAACCACGCTTCGTAACAACAACGCCAGTATTCAGCGGGTCAACCTCGACATCGCCGACTACAAGAAGCAACGTGCCGAGAAGCTAGCCGAAAAAGCCAAAGAATGGATTGAACAGGTTCGCAGTACGGGTGATTCATACATCGCCAACCTCAACGCCGCTGATCGCCGTATTGTCCACGGTGTCGCCTCGGAGTACGACGATATTCAAACCTTCTCAGAGGGTGAAGGTCGTGAACGTCACCTGATTATCGCGCAAAAAAGTTCTTAGGAGTTACTCTCGACCCATTTTTTCATAGATGGCGTGGGTTTCCCGTGCCATCTTTTTCCACGAGAAGCGTTTGACGTTGTAGTTTCCTTTTTTGATTAGTTGTTCGTGGAGTTTTGGCTCATCGAGCAGTCGCGTAATTGCCACCACAAGCTCGTCGGTACTGTGCGGATCAAAGTAAAGTGCGCCGTCACCGCCAACTTCGGGCAGGCAGGTGGCGTTACTTGAAATCACCGGACATTGTTCGTACATAGCCTCAATCATCGGGATATGGAAGCCCTCTGAGAGCGAGGCACACACATAGGCACTAGCGTGCTGGAATAACCAGCGCTTTTCGCCATCAGAGATATAACCGAGGAAATGTACGTCGGGAATATTGCGCCGAGCTACGTCGGCTTCCAGCTGTTCGTAGAAAAACTCTTTCTTGCCGGCAAACACCAGCTGAAGCTCGGGGTGGGCATATTTAGCTTCGGCGTAGGCACTGACGATCCGGGAGAGGTTTTTGTAGGGGAAGGCATTGCCTACAAAAAACAAGAACTGCTTTCCTTTCAGCTCCTTTACCGCCTCGGGTTTGGCGTGGATCATGTCGCCTGACTCATGGGTGACGACGAATTTATCACTAAAGCGACCATCGGTCCATTTATCTAAATCACCACGCACATACTCGGTGGGGGTAATCACATAATCGCTGCGCTTGATGACATTTCGCAGCAGGTTAGTAAAAATCAGTTTGCGGCCCCTGTAAAGTAGCTTATTCTGATCAAGGTTTTCATAGCGCACGAGCGTGGTATCGTGCACCGTTGTGATGCGCCGACCATTCCAGAGTAGGGGTTGTTGAGGCATCGAAAAATGTACAAAATCTGGCTTGAGCCTGTAAAGTAATTTGGCGAACTGCAGCTGCTCAGCAAACGTATAATGGTCGGCTGTCGTCGTATGCACCGTAAAATTCGGTCGAGACGGCTTCCAGTGACTTTTCTCTTTCTCGAGCACTACCACGGTGTAGTTGTTTTTGTCATCGATCAATTGAAGCTCATCAATCAGCCGCTCAATGTAGTGGCCGGTCGAAGAATTGATACGCCGAGCGTCAATAACAATATGCATACTTCTCATTATACAGGGCCAGACGGGTGATTATTGATATAATGGATGAAGATATGAAATCAGAACATAGCGTTGAAAAAATTAAGAGTATTAAACTTGAGCCTTCAAATCATCTAAGGATGGCGGTATGGCATATCCGCGTCGGGCTGCGTGATATGTTTGGTGGCAAGGATGTCCTCGATAGTGCCGATCTTCATAAGAAACCAGCCAGGAAGTCTGTTCACCACATCTATAAAAAAGCCGACGAGTTCATCGCGACTTATTTTCCGGTTTTTACCAAGCAAATCCCTAAAAAAGTAGCCACTAGGCGCGTACGTGACATGATCAAAGAAGTCGATTATACAATTGTCGAGATGGACGAGGAGAAGCCTTGGGGCGCCTACTACCGCCTGGCTAACGATGAAGCGGAGCGCTTTGTGAGTGAGTTCTTCCCGGGGCTTACCATGAAAGAAGCCCAACTCGGTAATGATGAGATCGAACTAAGTCCTAAATTCTTACTCGTAGCGCCGGGTCAGCGACTGAGCTGGCAGCTGCACCACCGGCGCGCGGAGCGCTGGCGTTTTCTGAACCAGGGCGCGTATTACAAGAGCACCACCGATGAGCAGGGTGAACGGCACGTTGCCGACCCCGATACCATCGTGCAGTTTGCGCAAGGCGAACGACACCGTCTCTGTAGCTTTGACGACCAGAACTACACGCTGGTAGCAGAGATATGGCAGCATACAATTCCTGAAAGCCCTTCGAATGAAGACGACATCATACGGCTTGAAGATGACTATTCCCGCGCTACCTAAGAGGAGGCTAGGGTAATAATTCTTTTACCTTCGAGTGGATAGCCTCTGCGTTTACTTGCCAAGAAAAGCGCTGGAGGTTAGCGGAACCTTTCTTGGCCAGTTCTTTGGATATATCTTGTGATGTCAGCACCGAGATTATCGCTGTTGTAAACGCTTGTGGGGAACGTGGATCGGCATAAAGAGCAGCCTCGCCACCGGCCTCACGTAGTACCGGCACATCAGCAGCCACAACAGGGCATGAGCCAGCCATGGCTTCAAGAATCGGCATGCCGAATCCCTCATACAGAGAAGGCATGACAAAGAGTGATGCTTTTTGAAAAAGCGCGGGGCTATCGACCTGATCAATGTAGCCAATTGGAACCACATGGTCGTCCGCAGCTTGAGCCTTCTCGATTGCGCTATTGGTGGCTTCGGCTTTCCAGCCCTTACCTCCAGCTATGACGAGGCTATATTCGTCCTTGAGGGCTTGAGGCAAGGCCGAGTACGCTTCGATAAGCACTGGCAGATTCTTGCGAGGCTCTCTGTTACCGATGAAGTATATGTACTTTTTAGTCGGTAAGTTGTATTTCGTATGAACATCGACACTACTCTTTACAAAGAATGTCTCATCTGGCGGAATCGGCGTGGCGACACACCGAGCTGGGTCAATAGAAAACTCTTCAACGAGCTCGTTCTTTACAGCTTCTGAGACGGTCAAGATAATATCGGCTTCCTTGATGCTGCGAGGCACCACTCGGCGCAAGTGAGCGAGGTTCTTCTCTTCCACCGCCTCGGGATAGCGAATGTAGGTGAGGTCGTGGATGGTGGTAGCACGAAGCTTGGAGTTAACCGTCGGCCAGGTAGCGAAATTAGGGAAGATGGTTACATCCACTTTTGGCATAAATAGATCAAAAGGCAGAGCAAGGCCGTAGCTTTGCAGCTTGGCATAAACCCGCAGAGGAATTAGTTTATTTGCCTGTGGTGGTGGGGTCATCTTGATCACGGGCGCTACTTGCCTGCCAAGGAAATTGAAGTACACGCCCCGAGCCTCAATATCTGAATGTTTCGAAAGCGCCTCGCTCAGCAGGCGGACATAGTGCCCCACTCCAGAGATGGATGGGGTAGCAAGGCTACTGACTTCAATGCGAATTTTCATGCCTTACCCTTATAGAAATTAATAAACTCTTCTCTGATGATTGTTTCGAAGTTGAATTTAGCCACGTATTCATTTCGGGCATTCATAGACAGTTTATCGCGAAGCTTCTCGTCGTTATACAGTTCCACCATCGCACGATATAATCCGACAGCATCTTTTACATCCACGAGCAATCCTGTTTCTCTATCCTTGATGATTTCCGGGTTACCCCCGATATCAGTAGCAATAATCGGCATGGAGAGCATGCAGGCCTCGACAAGAGCCAGGCTGAAGCCTTCGTGGTAGGTTGGAAGCAAGAAAACGTGTGACTTGTTCACATAGTCGAGAGGGTTTTGCTGATAGCCGAGAAAGATAATTGAGTTATTTGAAGCCGCACGTTTTTGGAATAGCTCTTTTTCGGGTCCATCGCCCAGGAAGTGGAGTTCAGTTCCTTCTATCTCTTCTGAAAAGAGCATGTAAGCATCAATAAGTTCACCGATACCCTTGTCGGTTACAAGACGCCCTGTACTAATGAAGGTGAATTTATCATATTTTTTCATGGGTTTATATGTATCAAAAGCGCCATTATAAACGACCTTCATCTTATCCCTCACGGTACCGCTCGGGATACTTTCGGAGATAAGCCGCTCGTCTTCCTTGCTCACCACGACGATTCTTTCAATTAAATGCGCCGCGAGGTATACCATTTTCCCAATCGGATTTTTATACCAGATGCGATGATTCTTAAAGATATGCTTTAAGTCTGCATGATCACTCCATATAACTTGAGCTCTTAGTAACCGAGCGGCAAACGTTGCTGCGATAAAGTCATCCTTGCTCTGGACGTGCACCGTCGAAGGTCGATACTGGATGAATAACACTACATAATAGAAGAATAGAATAATCTGCCAAATGAGGTAGGCAGGCAGGAGAGCTACTCGTGCACCACTCCAATTTTGTCGTGACCACCACCATGTCTTTCTATTTTTTACTGAGTTAGCGGCGGCAAATTCTAGCAGCATTTTTGAGCGAGAAAACACAATTGGTGCTAGTGAATCGTCCTTTTTAGCCTCGCGGGCGATAAAGACAGGTACTCTTTCTCCGCCACCAAAGTCATAGGGCATGGCGTTACGAATTAAGATGACAACATTTTTTCTCATGGTACTGTAGCCATTATAGGGCATATCATGGCCCTAAGCTGATATAATTGTAAGTAACATGAAATATCTACATTCCCGAAATCGCGCGATCTTACGCGAGATGATTAGCACGGACTTTAAGATTAGGTATCAGGGATCAGTACTTGGCTACTTCTGGTCACTTCTCAAACCTCTACTGCTGTTTGCTATTTTGTACATTATCTTTACCTACATTGTACCGATAGGTAAAGATATAGAGCACTATCCTGTTATACTTCTGCTTGGTGTGGTGCTGTGGAGCTTCTTTTCCGAGGTAACCACAGTAGGTGCTGGGTCAATTGTAGCTAGTGGCGATCTTATACGAAAAATCAGTATTCCACGCTATTTGGTTGTCCTCGCGAGCTCCTTTTCGGCATTTATAAATCTCCTCCTCAGCCTTATCGTAGTATTCACCTTTTGTTTATTTAATGGGTTATTTCCGCACTTAAGCTGGCTACTACTCATCCCAATTGTTCTAGAGCTATTTGCTTTTGCCGTCGGCATTGCATTTTTTCTCGCCACAGCCAATGTAAAGTATCGCGACATTACCTATATCTGGGAGGTATTCCTGCAGGGCGGTTTTTATGCCAGCGCCATCATCTTTCCTATCTCTCTAGTACCCGCAGATCTGCGCATATGGTTCTTCTTGAATCCAGTAGTGCAGATTATTCAAGATGCTCGGTATGCGCTTGTTCCCGTTGAGGGTAATGTCACGATTTGGCAGCTTGTAGAGCCATGGTTCATGAAGCTGATACCGTTCATGATAATTATTGCGGTTTGCGTAGCGGGCGGAGTGTATTTTAAGCGTCGGTCTAAATATTTTGCGGAGGACATATAGGTGTCAGATAAAAAAGACGTAGCGATAGCTGTAAAGAATGTTCATAAAGATTTTGTTCTACCGCAGAACAAAAACAGCTCATTTAAGCAGGCGGCAGTTAACATTGTTAGACAAAACAACAAGACGACGCAGCATGTTTTGAATGGGGTTAGTTTTGATATACACAAAGGTGATTTTTTCGGCATTGTCGGGCGTAACGGGAGTGGTAAAAGTACGCTACTGAAGATCCTGGCAGGCGTATACTCTCCGACTCAGGGTGAGGTTCAGGTCAATGGAGGCATAACTCCTTTTATCGAGCTAGGGGTTGGGTTTAACCCAGAATTATCTGGTCGTGACAATGTTTTTTTGAACGGCGCCCTGCTTGGCTACAACCGTAAGCAGGTGAGCAAGATGTACCAGGAAATTGTCGAGTTTGCAGAGCTTGAGCAATTTATGGATCAGAAGTTAAAAAATTATTCTTCTGGTATGCAGGTTCGCCTCGCTTTTTCGATCGCAATTATGGCAAGGAATGATATCCTTATTTTCGACGAAGTTCTGGCCGTAGGAGACGAGGCGTTTCAGGCAAAGTGTATGGATGTTTTTGAAAAGTATAAAGCCTCTGGCCAGACGGTCGTTCTTGTCACTCACGATATGGCAAGTGTAAAGCGATTCTGTAATAGGGCTGTATTCATCGAGGACGGTGACGTAAAGGGCCTCGGAGATCCCCGCAAGATCGCCGACGAGTATAGCAAGTCAAACCGAGAAGTCATTGAGCGTAACTTGAAGAATAGCAACGAAAGCCAAGAGGTTCACGAGCAGACGCACCTAAAGGCTGTGATTGCTAAGTCGCCACTTTCAAAAAGACACGTATATAGATACGGTGAAAGCATGAAAATTGATATTGATCTTTCTAGCTTTCCTAAGGACGCAAAGATAGAGAGCGTAGGTGTCAATATTTTTAAGACAAGTGGTGAGCATGTGACTGGCGAGAATTCTCGATATGAAATTAAATCGCCTATAGATTTAACCGACACTAGCCGCTTGTCCCTCGAGTACACTCTTAATATAAAGCCTGCAAAGTATAGCTTGTACATTGAAGCATTTAAAAAGGAAGGCGTGCAGGCCGAGGCGATATCAAAGGGGTTTGAGTTTATAGTGGCCCAGGACGATGACATTTCATGGAGCGGTTTAGTTGAACTCCCACACAAATGGCGTAAGGTAAAGTAGTATATGAAAAACGCGAAGTCAGATCGTTCCGAGGCCCTTGAGGATTTAGCCGAACTCAAAGCAAAAATAGTCGAGCTCAATCACGAGATCGTTGTACTGCGCGAAAAGCTATTCAAACAGCGTGATGAAATTCATTCGATGCGAAACTCTCGTGTGCTGGGTAGGATCATCAAGGCCCATGATGCCATTGGTAGCCCCTACACACTGCCCAAAAGATTAGTTCTAGGTTCTATCCATAAGACCCGAAGAACGGTAGCAAAGTTCATCCCCGAATCAGCCCGCTCGCCGCTTATGAAGAGCCTTCGTCAGGCTAGAGGCAAGGCGAGAGCAGTGAGGCATAGCCTAAAGAAGAAAATTGTCATTGTCGCGGTTGATAACGCCTTATGGAAGAAGGACACTCCGATCGTTAGCGTCGTCATACCGTACTATAACCGTTTCGACACCATTGATGACACATTGCGATCATTAGAATGGCAGACTTTTAATAACTTTGAAGTTATTGTGGTTGACGATCACTCTAGTGACCGTAAGAGTATTGAGAAGCTGGATCACCTACGGGGTGCGAAGATAATACACCAAGAAACAAACCAAGGGGTATCCGCAGCGCGTAATCGAGGAATTGCGGAAGCAAAAGGGAAATATGTTGTATGCCTTGACTCTGACGATATGTTGGAGCCGACATTTATCGAGAAGGCGGTGATAGCGGTAGAAGCAAATCCGGACGTCTCCCTTGTTAGCACGTATCAGGATATGTTCGGTGTCATAAATGAGCTTTTTGAAAAACCGCAGTACGATCCGATACGGCTGTTCGAGGACAACATGGTTATTACAGCAGCCCTCTTCCGACGTGAAGCTTGGCTACAATCAGGCGGCTATAAGTCGGACATAGGCTATGAAGACTGGGAATTCTGGCTCACTCTCGCTGAACATGGTTTCTGGGGGAAGCAAATACCCGAGCCTCTTTTCATGTACCGCACTTCTATGCAGTCGAGATACGTGGACGACAAAGAAGTTCACTGGAATAACCTCAAGTATATTCGTTCACTTCACCCAGGTTACAAGAAGAAAATACGCTCTCTACTCTCGTCCCGTGGTTCGGAACGCCACAAGCCTACAAGTGAAACTGCTTTTATAAATCTAAAACACCCCAAGCACTATAAGAGTATTAAAAATGAGAACCCCAATGTACTCGTAACTGTACCTTGGATGGATTTTGGAGGCGTTTCGACGCTGCTCAATAATTTTACGCGAGAAGTTGCCTCTGATGTAAATCTTCACTTCATCACGGGACTTCAAAATAAGAATGAGTGGGAGTATAAATTCAAAGAAATAACCCACCGCGTATATCATATGCCGAACTTATTTGACGAAGATCCGCCCCTGCAACTTGAGTTTATATCGAATTACATACGGACACGCAATATAGATATATTACATATAGTCCATAACGGCTTCGTGTATCCGATGCTTGATGAGTTGAAGAAAGCGTTTCCGACACTGCGTATTGTGACAACCGTCTTCAACGACAGGGCTCCGTACTTGATACAATCGATAGCTGCACAGCAATATATCGATACATTCACCACTGACAATCTTAAGGTCGCTAAGATCTATAAGAATACCCTTGGCGAGACGATAGACGTTCGAGTAATTCCGAACGGCATAAATAGCACTAGTACGTTCGATCCAAGTATATTTGATGCTGCCGAGATTCGCGCGTCACTCAAACTTGAGCCAAGCGACATCGCCATTTTCTATATAGGCAGACTGTCAGAGGAGAAAAACCCCGATATGTTTATGGAAGTTGCAAGCTCAATCATTAAGAAGGGTATGCATAATGTTAAGTTCTTCGTCGTGGGAGACGGTCCTATGCGGCCTAAGGTCGAGCACGCAATTCACAACTTGAAGAGCGACAGGATTAAGTACTTGGGTTACCAGTCGGATATTGCGAGGTATCTCAGTGCCGCCGACATATTTGTGCTTCCGTCTGACGTAGAAGGATTCCCGCTCTCAATTATTGAAGCAATGGCTATGAATGTAGCTGTGGTGGCTACTAACGTCGGTGCTGTAGCTGACGTCATAACAACCGATGTCAATGGGGTTGTGGTCGATGAGATAAGTGCTACAGCAATCGCCGCTGAGCTTGAGAAGTTGATTAAGTCTCCAGAAAAGCTTCAGGACATCCAATCGAGGACACGACAAGAAGTAGAGAAAAAATATTCAAATATAATTCTCGGCAAGAACTACAGAAAGCTCTACAAGGATCTAAGTAAATGAGAGTTCTTGTGATCGGTGCTGACGGCTTTATAGGCAGAAGTGTGGTGGAGGCGTTATCAGATGACCATGAAGTATATAAAGCTCTACGACTTGTGACCGACACCGACCCGCGTAGCTTTAGTGTCGAGCTCGGTAGCAAAGATAGTATTCGCGATGCTTTGACTAAGAGCCATCCGCAGGCCATTATAAACTGTGCCGGCATCGTTGCGAATACGAGCGAAGCACGAAAGAATGTAGAATTTACTAGAAATATGTTAAGTACAGTAGTCGAGCTGGGAAAGCCGTACCCCAAGGTTATTATCACGGGCTCGGCATCGGAATATGGCATTGTAGAGGATGTGAACGAGCCAGTGAACGAGGACCATCCTCTTAATCCACAAGGTGACTACGCTCATAGTAAGGTTGAGGAAGTTAAGGTAGCGCAAGCATACGCAAAGGAATACGGTATAGAGGTGACCGTAGCTCGTATATTCAACCCCATCGGACCCGGTATGGGGGATAAATTCTTGTTGACGAGCCTTCTAAGGCAGATCGATGACTTTAAGGCGGGACGCTCAGGGGAGATTACGCTTTTGCGACTTGATTCAAAACGCGACTATATTGATGTACGAGACGTCGCCGAAGCTATGCGCATGTTTATTGAAACGGAAGACAAGAGTCAGCACGTAGTACAGAATATTGGTTCAGGAATTGCGATTACGAACGGGCAGCTGCTCGACGCATTGCTTACTCAGTTTAAGTTGCTGCAAAAACCGACTATAATCGAAACACGGGATGACCCAGAGCCGACCTTAGCTGCGCGCGCCGACATTAGCCGTATAACAGCAGAATATGGCTGGAAGCCGAAGTATAATTTAGAGGACACAATAAAGGACATTATTCATGGATAAGCCGCGAGGAGATAAGATCAGAGTAATCATTGTAGGCGCCGGCAAGGCCGGTGAGCTTCTAGCCGGAGATATTGAAAAGCAGGATAGATCAGGACTCCACATCGTTGGATTCGTTGACGATGACAACGAGAAGCAAGGAACGAACGTCGCCGGTCTGCAGGTGATGGGCAAGATTGATGAACTGCCACATGTTGTCAGCGAGAATGCAATTGAAGAGCTAATCATTGCTCTACCCTCAGAGAGAGGTGTCACGATACGATCGATCGTAGAGAAGACGACAGGGCTAGGTCTGGGCTACAAAATATTACCGCGTCTTTCAGAAGTACTCCGTCAAGATTTTACGAAAGACTATCTTCAGTATGTTCGGCGTGTTCGTGCCGAGGATTTGCTCGGTGGTGAGATTCTAAAGTCCGATCAAGACGATATTGGAGAATATGCAAAAGACCAGACAATTCTTATTACAGGTGCCGCAGGATCGATTGGATCAGAACTAAGTCGACAGGTCGTCTCCTATGGTGCTAAGAAAATTGTGCTCTATGACTGGTGGGAGAATGGTATGTTCGATCTCCGCAATCAGATCGTGACTACGTATCCAGACGCAGATGTGGAGTACGTTATAGGTGACATTAAAGATCGAAAAAAGATCAGTTATGTGATGAAGCAGCATCAACCAGACACAGTCTTCCATGCAGCCGCCTATAAACACGTGCCATTAATGGAAAGCAATTCAATTGAAGCAGTAAAAAATAATATCCTTGGCACCAAAACTGTTGCAGAAGAGGCTATAAAAAATAAGATTTCGAAATTTGTTCTCGTCTCCACAGACAAGGCGGTAAACCCGACAAATATTATGGGAGCCACCAAGCGAGCTGCCGAGAAAGTTATTCACATATTGGCACAAAGTCAGTCGAGTACAACCTTTTGTGCTGTGAGATTTGGGAATGTCATCAATAGCAATGGCAGTGCTATCCCATTCTTTGAGAAGCAGATTGAGACCGGGGGTCCGGTAACTGTGACACATAAAGATGTCACGCGATTTTTCATGACAATTCCAGAAGCCGTTCATCTTATTCTTCAGTCATGGGTAATGGGTGAGAATGACGATCTTTTCGTGCTTGATATGGGTGAATCGATCAAGATATATGACCTTGCTCGATTGCTGATTGCCATTCACGGGTATGTACCAGATCAGGATATAAAAATTGAAATCATTGGCTTACGTCCTGGCGAAAAGCTATATGAAGAAGTATTGGTCGGAGAAGAAGAAACCAATTCTACAGCGGTCAACAAAGTATTTCGCACTAAGAACTATCATGCATTTGATCAACTTAAATTCCTCTATGACCTCAACCAACTCCTCGAGTCTGTGAGTGAGAGCAGCCTAAGTGCGGAAGCTGTGCGAGACGGTATGAGGCAACTTGTAGAAACATATACGCCAGCAGAGTAGCAAGCCTTGTCCTGGATGGGCGAAATTATTGTACTGTCATCAACTTTATGTTTGAGCTCGCAACACCTTTGCTAAATTCAAACCAGGCACCATTGTAGAAGTAGTAGGGTAAAAGTCTGTACGAACCGGCCGACTGTAATGAGAGTGTAGTGGAGAACGTTTTAGACTCCCCAGGTGCTAATGACACGCCGGCGTCCCAAGAGGGATCGCAGTTTACGAGAGTATTAAGTCGACATTGCAAGACGGAGTAGCTATAAGATACTGAACGATTCCCAAAGTTTCTGAGTGTATACGTGGCCGTAGTGGTTTGACCACGACTAGGCTGACTAGGCGATATTGCAATGTCTCCAGTTAACCTAAGATCAGGGGCATATGGCTGAATGTCGAGTCGTTTTGAGTTTGTCGAAGCTGTACCGTTGGCGTATCTATGCCATGCACCATTCTGTAGATAATAAGGTATTAGGTTGTACGTACCCACCTTAGCCGCAGTAACAACTGTATAATTAAACTCTCGTTCCTCTCCGGGCTCAATAGTTATTACTCCGCTATAGCTCGAATCACAATTTACGTCTACATTAAAGCGACATTGTAAAACAGAGTCTTGGTATACTGCGGGCAGTGTGCCAAAGTTCTTCACTCGATAAGTTACCGCTATAGGTTCGCCTGGAATAGGATCTGCGGGCGTAGTCGTTATTTCGCTAACGAGGCGCATGTCGGCAACATAGCGAGGCACCTCCACGACTTTAATGTTTGAACTAGCTGCCCCCTTATCGAATTCATACCATGAGCCGTCGTACTTGAAGTAAGGGATAAGACGATAAGATCCTGCGCGCACCGACGGCACCACTTCGCTAAAGGTTTTAGATTCTCCAGGATCAAGGGTGTCAGTTCCATCATTCGCAGGATCACAAAATACTGAAGTGTCTATGCGGCACTGTAAGACAGAATCAGTATAGCTAAAGGGCTTAATACCAAAGTTCTTTATTGTGTAGGAAACGGTCATGGCTTGGCCCGGCACAGGCTGTACGGGGGATGTTGTAATATCACCTGTCAAACGAAGATCCGAGGCAACGATAGCGAGACCGGGAGTAGACGCAGAGGTATACGTGTACCAATTATCATTCATGCGAAAGTATGGTGTAAGTACGTAGCGACCATCCGCACTAGGCGTAAGCGTGTGGGTAAACGTTCTATATTCGCCTGCTGTAAGAGTAATAGGGCCCGATGATGGCGGGTCACAGCTCGTGTATAGCTCATATGTGCACTGCAAAACCGAATCTTGATAAAAAGCTGGTTGTGTACCATAATTCCTCACCGTATAAGAAACCGTAAGCGGTTGTCCAATAACAGGTCGTCCGGAGGTTGTTATCGGAGATACTAGGGCAAGGTCGGGGATGGTCAAAAGCTTATTATTTTGTACCGTTGACTCTACCCCATATCGATACCAAATACCTCCGTTTAAGAAGAATGGTACAAGATTGAAGTTCCCCCCCGCATGTAGACGCAAAGTACTTGTTATGGTTTTTGACGCTCCCGCCGGTAGGGTTAGCGATCCACCATATGGAGGGTCACAACTTGTGGTCGAATTAAAACGGCATTGTAAAACAGTATTATCATAATTTACATCACTCGCCCCGAAGTTTTTAACTGTGTATGAGACTGATATCGTTTGACCCGCTACAGGGTTTGCTGGGGTGGTGGCTATTGGGGACACTAATCGAATATTGGTCGAGACTGGATCACCACCGTACGTTGAGCCAAACCAATCAGTAAAGTATAGGTAGAAATTACGATTACCGTAAGCGCTACATCCATCACCTGTTCCATATTGAGCGTTTAGAGCAGCTTGATTAGGCCGATAAGGCGTATAGCTATAGAGCGCTACGGTGGCCCGATTCTGAATATTAACAACAGAGCTACCACACGCTGCATTAGGACTCCAACGAATTGTGTTGTCACCCGTACTAAATGGGACAAACCAACCGGGCGAATTATTTACGTAACCACGAAAGTGTCGCGCCGCTTGGTATATCTGGGCAGAAAAACTGCCATAGCTAGGGTCACATGCAGGTGCGCCAGGAGCAACATTGTCCGGACATCCAAACCCCATTGCTTCACTGTATTGCTTTGGAGTTGGCCATTCATCTGTAATAAGTCCATTTTCTTTTTGGAGTGTCGCAATGATCACTTGAGGATTTATGCTGAACTGCTGCGAATAGTTGTATATGATCTGAGCTGCACTTATCCCGCCAGGAGGGATAGCTTTTCCGTAATTGTTGGCGGCAGTGGCTGGATTTTCATAGTAATCACGTAGACAAGTAATCGGTGTAGATATGCCACGGGAAGCCAGCCATTGAGCTCTCGTCCCACCACCGAGCTCGGACTGCTTCTGGCCCCATGTGTCACACGTAACCTTGCTATTGAGAAAACTCTGGATGTTATCAACCGACATCGAGTTGCTATTACTAAAAATACCATCATCAATAATGCGGCCAGCGTTAAAATTACGTGCATCTGCAGCATTGACTGACGACGATCCTAAGAATGCTAGGCAAGTTCCAGCTAATATGACAACAGCGAGCTTGAGTATGCTAGACGTTAACTTCATTAGACTATCCCCACAGTCTTTTCGTCTTTGCTAGTTACATCGTTCTCTTGGTAGGTAACACTTATTTTCCAGTCGCCCTTTTCTAGATCGCCAGTCGAGACGTCAAAACCCTCGCAGACTGAGTATGAACCGAGCAGACGAGTGCTAGCTTCTCGTACGACGACCGTCTGGCTATTGACTCTCGCAAGCTCTAACCTACATGTTCCACCGGTTGCAACACTGTTAATCATTGTTCGGATAGAGAGTATTCCGCCGTCTTGGCCAACTGAACTTATAGATATAGCAGGAGCACCATCCGAGGCCATCGGGTCGGTAGTATTCTTGCCTTCCTCGCTTTCGATAGCGGCCTTTTTCGCAGCTTCTCCTGCATCTCGTTGCTCCTTGGTTGCTTTATCGTAGTCAACACTGTTAATCTTGTCAGGATTAGCAGATGTCGGAGAGTTTTGAGACGAATTTCTCAAATAGAAATAAAGAATAGCACCGCTTACCAGGGCAATAGCGAGGACAATTGCAAGTATAATTTTTATTTTACGATGTGATGGTTTATTTTTATTGATCTGCATAAGCATTAACCTTATCTCTAATAGTATCATTTTAGGTAATAAGATTAAAGCCTTTTTCCTACTCCGACCGTCGTATAAGTGGTATAATTCTACTTAAATGCTCCAAGACCTAAGAGATTATAAATCGTTTTTTTTAATAACCACATCCATACTATTTCTTTCCTTTATGTTCAATGTCTTTGGAGCCGTAACGCCTGAGGAGTTTACGCAAAACTATAAAGACTCCGAGGCCCTAATCGTAAACCAAGTACGATGCGAAGGCCGCCTCTTTTCTAATCAGTTGCTGGAGCAGAAACCGAGTCACGCAGTACCAGAAGCGCCATCTGACTGTTCGGGTGCAGACCTAAAACCCTATAGCTCTCAATTTGGGCTACAGGGAAAAATTTATACAGCAGGATATGACCTCATTAGCAAGCCTCTACATATTAGCCCGGCAGCATACATAGTCGGTGCGCAGGCGCTCACAGCTCTTATGTCGGCGGTAGTACTGGCGTTATTTGTGTTATGGGTTAGATCACGCGTAGGGAGTGTATCATCCATTTCAACTGGATTGTTTATCGCTATCTCGCCCATGCTAGTAGGCTTTGGGCGGAACTTATACTGGGCTATGCCTTTACTCGTCCTGCCGCTGATATATGTTCTGTATTTTTACAACCAAAAGGCATCAAAGAATAGGACAATTATATTCTGGATCGGATTAGGGGCTCTTCTCTATCTTCGATATCTGTGTGGCTACGAGTACATAACAACACTTACTATTATGGCCGTGGCTGCTGCATCCTATTCTTTGTTTATGCGCAGGGCAACGCTCGGGCAGCACCTAAGGGCGGTGCTGACTGTAGGGCTGGTGTCGGGTGCCGCATTCTGTTTGGCAATTGTGACGCACGTGGCGTCTCTCAATGCATATACGGGTACTACAGATAGATCTGTAGAGATCATTATGCAACGCGCTAAAGAGAGGACGATAAACTCCGAGGAATATATAAAGTATCCCTACCTAAACCTCAAGGGCTTAGCGGCAAGCCATTATGCAATTACCGACACATATGTTGATTATGAAGAACGAATGGAGTCAGGATCTACAGTGTGGGCCGGCATGGTTGCTCTAAGCACCTACGCCCTTCTACCCGTCATACACATGCCGGTTAGCTTCCCGTCCCCATTTAACCTCTACATCCAATCTTTGCTCGCATTTGGTAGTATACTGTTACTGATGTATATCAGACGGGATAAATGGGTCGAAAAAAGACACACAAATCAGGTGCGAGCCTTATTTCTGAGCGCGTTCATAGGGTTTTTGGGTTACGCCAGCTGGCTGGTAATGGCATACTCGCATTCACTTGTCCACGCACATATTAATGGCGTATTGATGTATCTACCGTTCGCACTATTTGGTTACATTTTAATAGGTTTGTATGCAGAGTCTCTCTACAATAGCTTTATTAAGAAACACAAGAAGAATGAAACAATTTGACACTATTATTATTGGCGGAGGCTTCTATGGGCTTCGCACCGCACTCTTTTTATACGAAGATCTGGGTATTAAAAACATATTAATTATAGAAAAAGAGAATGCAACTATGACCCGTGCCTCTTATGTAAACCAGGCGCGGATCCATAATGGCTATCATTATCCGCGAAGTGTACTTACGGCGTACAGGTCACGGGTTAACTTCACTCGGTTTGTTGATGAATACCGCCCGGCGGTTGTAGATGATTTTGTAAAATACTATGCAATTGCGAAAAATTTTTCTAAAGTTAATGCAAAACAATTTAAAGCTTTTTGTGAGAAGATTGATGCTGAGATTACGCCTGCTCCATCGGAGGTTGCGGATCTTCTAAATGAGGATCTTATAGAAGCCGCCTTTACCGTTAAGGAGTATGCATTTAACGCACACAACTTACGGGATCTTTTATTGGAGCGTATCGGCCAGTGCCCGGAAATCATATTAAAGGCAGGTGAAGAAGTAGACAAGATAGAAAAAGGCAGTAAGGATCTCCTTGCCGTCCAGACAAATAAAGCCCGCTACGAGTCGCGCTATGTACTAAACTGCACTTACGCACAGATCAATAATTTACATCGTCGCTCTGGAATTCCACTCGTAGCACTAAAGCACGAAATAGCCGAAATGTGTCTCGTTAAGTTGCCGGAAAATTTAAAAGACTTCAGCATTACTGTAATGGACGGCCCATTTTTCTCGATTATGCCTTTCCCGACTACCCCATATCATACGCTGTCTCATGTTCGCTATACCCCCCACATGTCATGGCTGGATGACGAGGATACACCCGCGGAAAGGTACGATACCTATCGCTACCATGCTCAGCTAAAGCTGAAGTCGGGCTATACGCAGATGTATGCTGACGTCGTCAGGTATATACCGGCGCTTAAGGGTATGGAGTACGCGAGCTCGGTCAGTGACGTAAAGACTGTTTTGCGTAAGAGCGAAGATGACGATAGCCGCCCAATATTATTTAAGCCAGATCATGGGTTCAACGGCTATACCTGTATAATGGGGGGTAAGCTAGATAATATTTATGATGTATTTGAGGAGTTGAAGTTATTGTATGGTAAAAAACGATAAAAAAAAAGCTAAGACCATTCAGGCTAAGCAAGATATCTTCGTCTCATTGGTTGTCATCACCAATGAGGATCTGCGAGCGTTAGACGAGGCTGTGAAAAGAGCCTGGGCGGCATTGGATAGTTCGTACACGAACTATGAGATCCTGGTCGTATCAAATGGGTTCACCGGCAATGAATTGACAGAGCTAGTCGATCTCCTATACGTCCTGCCGTGTATAAGAATTATCCGTTTGTCTTATAAAACTAGTTATGACACGGCATTGTTCGCTGGGCTTGAAGCTGCGATTGGTGACTACGTCGTTACTTTCAACCCTTCTCTTGACTCACCCGAGGGAATAAAAGGAATTATCGAAGCAAATAAACAAGCGGATATCGTGCAGGGAGTAAGCGACGTTCCTGTTACGGGTTTGCTGGGGAGTCAGATGGGGCGCCGGCTATTCTACTGGTATAACCGTAAGTATGTTGGTGTAGACATCCCCATGAATGCGACTTACTTCGCGGCATATAGTAGACGGGCAGTAAATTCTTTAACAAGCACAAAGAGGAGCGTCCGCCATATTCGTCACATCGCCCGGCTGGTTGGGTATCAAATTGTTAACTATCGCTACACGCCTCTCGAAAGTCCGGCGAAACAGCGCAGCTTAAGGACTGGGATTATTGAAGCATTAGAAATTGTTACGGGTTACTCAACCCACCCCCTTCGGTTCGTCACCTGGCTAGGGGTGATTGCTAGCCTTATAAACGTCCTGTATGCTTTCTATGTCGTACTGCTGAATATTTCTGGGGTGCAAGTTGCCGAAGGATGGACGACCACGTCTTTACAACTTTCGGGAATGTTCTTCTTCTTGTTCTTAATCTTGGTTCTCTTTTCCGAATATTTAGGCAGAATATTAACAGAAAGCCGGAAGGATCCCAGCTACTATATTGCAGATGAGTTAACGAGCACGGTTTCGATAGCGGATGTAAATAGAAGAAATATTACAGAGTAGATTATGGCACATACAGTACTAGAAAAAATTAGAAACGACCACCCTAGTTGGGAATTCCCAGATTTTGGCGTAATGAGCTTGACAGAGAAACAGCATAAATACTGCGTTTGTGTTTTTGTTATAAATGAAGGCGAGCGAATTCAAAAACAATTGAAAGATATGAAGAAGTTTACGACTCTTGTGGACATAGTAGTCGCAGATGGTGGTAGTACGGATGGGTCACTTGAAGAGGGATTTTTAAAAAAGCAGGGTGTACGCGCTCTTTTAACTAAAAAAGGTAAGGGCAAACTAAGCGCACAAATGCGCATGGCTTTTGCGTGGGCGATCTCTGAAGGCTACGAGGGCATAGTAGTGGTGGACGGTAACGGGAAGGATGATATTTCGGCTATTCCCGACTTTATCGATAAGCTTGATCAGGGATATGATCACATTCAAGGTTCTCGATTTATTCCCGGCGGGAAAGCTATTAACACGCCATTATCACGCGAAATAGGCTTGCATATTCTCCACGCCCCACTGATAAGTATCGCTGCACACAAACGCCATACCGATACTACCAACGGATTTAGGGGTTACAGTGCCAAGCTTTTACGCGATGAAGACATCGCAGTATTTCGTGATATTTTTCAAACGTATGAACTGCACTACTATCTTGCAATTGAGAGCTCACGTCGTAAGGAGTACAGGGTCGTCGAGACCCCTGTTACCCGCGCTTACCCCAAGAAAGGTAAGACGCCTACGAAGATCAGCCCCGTAAAAGGTAACGCACATATCTTAAAGATATTATTTAGCGCCGCCGCAGGTAAGTACAAGCTCAAAAAATAAAACAGCTCGTTTACTTTATTTGAGAATTAGTTCGTAGGTCTTTGGGGTGCAGAGCCACCGATTATTTATAGGTGTTTTATTTTTATGCTGAATGTAGCAGAAGTTATTTTCGATTGGCAGCATGTTATCTTGGGGGATTGCCAACTCTGAGTACGTTGCTTTCTCAAGAGATAAATCACTAAATGGGATAACTCCATCTGTAGTAGCAGATATGTTTACGGTATCCCCAGGCATGATTACTACAGGAAACGACCAGATGTTCTTTTGGCTTGGTAAAGAGATGCGATATCTTTGAGCGCTATATTTAGATTCAACATCCAAAAGATAGCGGGGTATCCTAGAAGTGAGCGGTAAAGCCGAGTGGGCTTTATAGTTTATTTTTACGCTATAAACGATGAGGCGATGAGTATTATTTTTTGGTAGAGATATCGCATCTGACTTAATGTCTGCGACGCTGGCGTGACGAGGGGGAGCCTCCCTGTGATAGTCCGCCTTCCAGAGGTAATGAGAGTCATTTTCAGAGATCAACGTGTAGTTGTTAAAGATTTCCTGATATATATCCCAGTGATAGTCCCACAACCACTCTTCAAAAACAAAGTAGCTTGGCTTCAATGTTATGACATAATCGGGATGCGTTTTAAGGAAGTCTGAACTATAATTTGCTCTTCGTTCGTCGCCCAAGGCATGTATTATGTAATCTTCACCACCCTTTGAGGGGTTCCATTTCTGACCGAAAGTAGTGTCGTACACGCTCGTGTAAAGCGACCAGACTGTTTTACCTGGTTTTACGTATGGACGGAACGTATCAATACTAGTCTTCCAACCTGGTGATGACGCAAAGTAGTCATTCGAGTGTTGCGCCTCCTTTGCAAGGAGTAAGGTTGAGCGAACATCGTAGTCTTTTACTGCTGATATTTTTGAATAGAGATTTAAGGAAATAAGAACGATAGGGATTACCATCAGACATAGAACAGATGATCTCTTTGCGTAAAGTATTAGATTTGAAGTCGGCTTCAGCCGCCACACGGAGTCACTGAACGTGATATAAACAATAGACATTACCAAGACTAGTCCCATCATTCTTTCGAGTGAAATTAGCTGGGAACTCGGAGAGTAGTACCCCGTAATAGTAAGGACAAACGCTAGTACGCCGTAAATTACTAAGTATTGCATAGCCTCCTTGAAATACCTCAAGTGAATAACTTTACCTAACAGGAAGGCGGAGACCAGGCCAAAAGCAATAACGATCCACATATACCGCATGCTCCAGTCAAAGAGATTAGGAAGCAGGTTACCCCATGTAAGGAAACCCTGGGCGTCTGTTCCAAAGTACCATCCTTGATCTGTCGGAACATCAATGAATGCGTAACCTATTGCGGATAATGGGTGGCCCTTTGTAAATATAGTGTAAGTTACGAAGGCAATGGCTAAGATGTAGAGGCCTTTCATTAGAAGTATGCCACTATCCAGCAGACGAGATCGTGATAGGGTAAGAATGGCTATGAACTTCACAAAAGCATAGGCAAGTATGGCAGAAGCACCTTGTTCGGTACCAAAAGGAAGTGACAGACCTAGCAAAAGCAATGCGGCAACTTCGTTAAGTGCTAATGCTTGACGTCTGATGACTAATTTACGGTCGGTCTTCCAGAGAAGAGCTGCTGCTACTAAAACCGGAAAGGTCCCTCTTATTCCAATCAATGAGTTCCCGGGCCATACAACATCAATCGCAAAAAGAGACAAGATGGTGAATAGGGCGAGGGCAACTACGCTTTTCTTAATATTCCTAAAGAAAGCGTAGAAGAAGATTAGCGAGCTCAAGAAGAATATGATAGGTGACATTAACCACTTTGCTGTTTCAGCTGCAAAGACACCCTCGCCTAGAAGAGCGAATAAGGGCCAGTGAAGGAGTGGTATTCCAATCCCGTGAAAAAAGGGAAAGTCAAAGCCAATTGCTTGTCCAGCGGAGAGGCGGCGCAGGGGATTGTATAGTTGGAATGTGCCATTTGCAGCAAAGGTGTTCATGTGTGTGCCATTATCCAAAGAGACAAGAATAAGCCAGGCCAAAAAGGTCCCCAAAAACATGAGACATATAATAAAAATAACCCAAAGCCACAGGGATCGATTTGCTAGGATACTCTTATGGGGCACGCATATAATAATAACAGATTTTATAGATCTAAAGTGGCATGAGCTGACAGAATCCGTCTTGCGGTATTTGGCTACAGTTACTAAGGGGTGTTATCATAGAACCATACTGTGATAATAAGGAGGCTTAGGTGTCAAAAACTGCGTTGATTGGATACACGGGGTTCGTAGGCGGCAATATAAAGAATCAAAATTCATTTGATGATTTTTACAATAGTCAAAACATTGCAGATATCGAAGGTAAAGAATATGACTTGATTGTCAGTGCTGCGAACCGTGCAGATATGTGGCGGATTAACCAAGAGCCAGAGCAAGATCTAGCTGAGCTTAAGGAGTATATAGAACATATCAAGAGAATGAAGATTGGAAAGCTGGTTTTGATTTCTACGGTGGGCGTGTATAAAAGTCCCAATGGGGCTAATGAGGATACTCCCATTGATACCGACGGCCTCCTGCCATACGGACAGAACCGTTACTATCTAGAGCAATTTTGTCGAGATAATTTTGATACCACCATTGTGCGTCTACCAGGTCTATTTGGGCATGGCCTCAAGAAAAATGTTATTTTTGACCTGCTTAATGACAATAACGTAGATAGAATTCATAAAGACGGCGTATACCAGTATTACAACCTCGACAACATCTGGAAAGATATCGCGATAGCCCTTGACAACAACCTGCCGCTAGTCAATCTCGCTACTCCACCAGTTAGTACTGAAGAAGTGGCGCGCTATGCATTTGGCATAGAGTTTACGAATGCTCCTGCCGACATAACTCCCGCCTACTGGGATATGCACAGCAAGTATGCTTCTGTATATGGAGGAGAAGATGTCTATTTGTATAGCAAGCAGCAAGAGCTCGATGATCTAAAGGCTTTCGTAGACCGTGAAAGAGAGCATGCGCAGTGAACCTAGCTGTCTCAAGCATTGCGTGGACAAATGAAGAAGAATCGGCTATTGCAGATAAGCTAGTGGAGTTGGGGGTTGAGTATGTAGAAATTGCGCCCACTAAGTTTTGGAGTGATCCGACAACGACTACTGAGGAAGATGCTAAGATATATACAAAATGGTGGGCAGATCGAGGAATTCAAGTTTCCGCCTTTCAGTCAATGCTCTTTTCTCGCCCTGACCTAAAGATTTTTGAATCAGAAGACAATCGGCGACAAACACTAGAGTATATGACGAAGTTCTTTAATTTGGCACGGATTATGGGTGGAAAGAAACTTGTTTTCGGCTCACCTAAAAACCGTCAGAAAAATGATTTAAGCAAAGAGGATGCGGATAAGGTAGCTAGTGAGTTCTTCGGAACACTAGGCCTAGAAGCGGCAAAACAAGATGTTACGTTGTGTCTTGAGCCCAACGCACCGCAGTACAATTGTGATTATATTACCACCGCCGAAGAGGGTGATCGCCTGGTGCGTTCTGTAAATGAATCCGGCTTCAGGCTTCATCTTGATACAGCCTGTATGGCCTTGACGGGGGACGATTTCGAGCAGTCAATTACTCGCTCTAAAGATATTCTCGAACACTTTCATATAAGCTCCCCAATGCTTGACCAAGTATTGCCACGGGATGATGTTGATCATTCTGCTGCCGCACGCACGCTACACGAGATAGGTTACGACAAACTAGTTTCAATTGAAATGCGACCCGGCGACGTTGGCACTAACGTACAGCGCGTAGAACAAGCGGTACGATTCGCTCAAGCGACATATTTCGGTTAGTCATGATAAAGCGAACGCCTTGCGAAGAAATTCCAAGAATATACAAATACAGTGGCAATAATTTTTGAAGCGATATAGTTTACGGCCAGAATATCACTGAAAAACCACATAAGAATGTTGAGAATAATAAGGCCGATAAGGCCGATAAGGGCAAAAAGACTAAACTCACCAGTCTTAGAGCTGATTTTTGATTCCCCAAATACGTACCTGTTGCTAAGTAGGTATACTACTACAAGACCGACAACGAAACTAATACTTGCGGCGACTAAATAATGGAAACTGAAGAGCTCGTGCAAAAGTATCAGTAAACCTAGGTCGAAGATGTAGCCCACAAGCGCAACGCCAAAATACTTAGTAAACTGAGTAAGTAACTTTTTTGTTTCAATCATGGCTGGTTCTGAAACCATCTGAATTTTGCAGCTGCCAGTGCCGTGAATCTTCACTGCTATTGCTGAAGCTATCAACTGCCACGAGAGTACGGTCATCCGCTATACGTTCGATGAGACTGTGGGGGCCGATGTGTCCGGCACCTCCTGCAACGAGTATTTTCATACTATCGATTATATCACTATAAGTCACGTGCTTATTGCTAACTAAGGCTTAGGTAATATTGTATAATTATTACCATGACCAATTGGCCACGAACGGCTGAATAAAATACAGAAGGGTAGACATGAAGCGAGTAATTGTCAGTGGATTCTTTAATCCTTTACATGGTGGGCATATTGATCTTATAGAGGCGGCGAGGGCAATGGGCGACTATCTGATAGTGATCGTGAATAACGATATTCATCAGATGACGAAAAAGGGTAGGATAATACTTGATGAAAATAACCGGGCACGTTTGATGGGGGCTCTTCGGGATGTTGATGAAGTAATAGTCGGTATAGACCCTGAGCATCCGACCTGGCCGAGCACAAGAACACTTGAGCTGATTGCAGATAAGTATCCCGATGACGAGCTCATTTTTTGTAACGGGGGAGATAGGGTTGATCCAGATGGTTTGCCTGGCCCTGAGGCAGAACTATGTCGAAAACGCGGTATTAAGATGGTATTTGGCGTAGGAGGAGACAGCAAGGCTGACTCTTCGACACGAATCAACCAAGCTTTGGGGCACGAATAAACATGTGTGGAATAGTCGGATACATTGGTGATCGTGAAGCGCAGGAGATTTTAACGGGTGGGCTGAGACGACTGGAATACCGAGGCTATGATTCGGCCGGTATCGTGACGGCAAATGAGGCGGGCAAGGCGACGCTCCTTCGTGCGAAGGGCAAAGTGGCTGAGCTGGATGCGAAAGTTTTAAAGCACAAGAACACCGACCACGTGGGTATAGGCCACACGCGTTGGGCGACGCACGGTGTACCGAGTGAGCGCAACGCTCATCCGCACCATGTCGGTTCTATTTACCTAGTGCATAACGGTATTATTGAGAATTATCGCGATCTGAAAGAGCTCCTGGCGACAAAAGGCTACGAGTTCAAGAGCGACACCGATACGGAAGTACTCACTGCCCTAATTGACTCGTTTTACCAGACGCAAACGAAGCATGATCTATTAAAAGCCGTCAGCGAAGCTCTGCAGATGGCAGTGGGAGCTTACGGCATTGCGGTGCTCGCCAAGGATGCACCCGACGAACTGGTGGTAGCACGCAAGGGCAGCCCACTGGTGATTGGTGTGGGCGAGGGCGAAGTTTACATTGCAAGTGATCCGTCGGCGCTGGTTGGCCATACCGACCAGGTGATTTACCTCAAAGATGGTGAGATCGCGACCTGCCGGCGTGAGGGCGTGGAGCTCTACGATATCACGGTGAATGCTGTCGAGAAAGTGGTGGAGAAGCTTGAGCTTGACTTGCAGGCGATTCAGAAGAAAGGCTTTGACCACTTTTTACTGAAAGAAATTTATGAGCAGCCCGACACCCTGCGTTCTACCCTGAGCGGACGCATCCAATTAGAGGGCATGTACGCCAAGCTCGGCGGGCTGAATATGAGCGACAAAGAGCTCAGTGAAGTGGAGCATATTTTGATCGTGGGCTGTGGCACCGCTTACTACGCGGGAGTTATGGCCTCGTATTATATCGAGCAGTGCAGTGACAAGGTGACGGTGCAGGTGGCGATTGCCTCTGAACTTCGCTACCGATCGTTTAACCTGCCCAAGAATACCGTAGCACTGGTCGTGTCGCAGTCCGGTGAGACAGCCGATACTCACGCCTGTCTCCGCGAGCTCCAGAAGCGCGGCATTCGTTGCCTCGGGATTGTAAACGCTGTGGGCTCCACTATTGCCCGTGAAGTGGACGGCGGGGTGTACGTGCACGTGGGCGCCGAGATATCGGTGGCCTCGACCAAAGCCTTTACATCGCAGGTAGCAGCCATGTTGCTGTTTGGCCTCGTGGTCGCGCAGGCAAAGGGGGCGGGCAAGCAACAAGTTGGGGCCTATCTGCAAGAACTGAGTGCTCTGCCTGATGAGATTACCAAAGTTATTGAGACCCACGCGGATGAAATGAAGCAGCTGGCGAAGAAGTATGCCAAGTACGAGCATGCACTTTACATTGGCCGCGATACGCTCTTTCCAGTAGCGCTGGAGGGTGCCCTGAAACTGAAAGAAATATCTTACATTCAGGCGGAAGGCCACGCGGCAGGCGAGCTGAAGCATGGGCCGATCGCACTGGTGGACGACCGTTTCTTTGAAGTGGCACTAGTGGCTGATAATCTGCTCTACGAAAAAAGTATTAGCAACCTGATAGAGATTAACGCCCGCGGCGGTCACGTCCTTGCCATTACCGATAGCACAAAAGACATTGAGGCTGAGGCTGTGGTGCATGTGTCATCTTCACTGAAGCTCCTGACTCCACTGCTCTTTAACGTGCTCCTGCAACTATTTGCTTACTACGTAGCGGTAGCAAAAGGTAATGATGTGGATCAACCGCGAAATCTGGCGAAGAGTGTTACAGTAGAATAATATGAGCAAAAAAATAAAAGTCTTGTTTATGGCCAGGCGCTTTCCACCTGCCGTTGGCGGGATGGAGCGGTTTGCGTATGAGATTTCGACTGAGCTCGAGCAAATCACGGACTTACGCAAAATTACCTGGGGTGGCTCGAATGTATGGCTGCCGCTGGTGCTGCCGTGGTTTTTCCTGCAAGCCGCCTGGAAACTGCTAACCGAGCGAGACATTGCCATTATCCATGCCCACGACGGCGTGCAAGCTCCCGTGGCGTGGCTCCTGCATGTGCTATTTCGAAAGCCGTATGTCCTGGTGGTGCATGGGCTTGATGTGACGTATAAAAATGCCTTTTATCAAACAGTCGTACTGCCGTTTATTCGTCATGCCGACGTCGTCATCACCAACAGTAGTGCCACACGAGACGAAGCATTGAAGCGAGGCGTGCCGAGCGAAAAAGTTCATTCAATCCCACTCGGGACACGTGATGATTATGGCCAGGTCACGCCTGATAGAGCAGGGCTCTCAAAATCACTTGGCATGGAGCTTGAAGGCCGGATTCTCTTACTTACTACGGGACGCCTAGTGAAACGTAAGGGTGCGGCGTGGTTTATAACCAACGTACTGCCGACGCTTAAGGAGCGCCATGGGTCCATTTTGTACCTTATTGCGGGCGAGGGCGGCGAACGACCCGCCATCGAAGCTGCGATTAAAGAGCAGGGACTCTCGAACCACGTGGCCTTACTGGGCCGAGTCTCAGACGAAACGCGCTCACTCCTCTACCAGTCGAGCGATATATTTGTGATGCCTAACATCGTGGTGCCAGGCAACATGGAAGGCTTTGGTATCGTGGCGCAGGAAGCGGCAACGGCCGAACTACCGGTGGTAGCTAGCGGTATAGAAGGCATAGTAGATGCCCTGATCGACGGTAAAAATGGTGTTTTGGTGCCGACTCGGAATAGCGAGCGATTTGTAGAAGAAATAGAAAAATTCATTGATGATCCGGACCTTCGCCGTCGGTTTGGCAAACGGGCTCGTAGTTATACGCTAAGAAACTACAGCTGGCAGCGGATAGCCAGAGCCTACGTGGAACTATACGAGCATCTAAGCCATCGATAGGGCAGACAGTCTTAAAGCCTCATGAAGCGAGGCTCAAGCGACTGCAACCCTAGAAATTAAATCGCTGAGTCGTGAATTTCTAGGCGTGGAAGGGCCTCGTAAGTGAGGCTTTAAGACTGTCTTATTCGTCGGCGGCGTGTTTTGGTCGGCGCTTGGTGGCACCAATAGCCAGCGGCGCAAAGAGCGCCAGCGTGACAAAGTAAATTACGCGGTCAATGGTGGAGGCGACGATGATGTGTTCGGTTGTGAGGCTCATTTGCTGCTGGACGATGAGCAGGATCGTTTCGCGAATACCGATGGCACCAGGTGTCAGCGCGACAATGATGGCAAACTGGGAAATACCGGTGTAGATGAGCAGGCTACCAAACGACACATTGGCTCCGACGGCTTGGAGCTCAACGGCATTAGCCAGCATTGAGCCAGACAGCTGGAAGATCGTGGCTACGGCGATACCTAGTAGCGGCCAGGCCTGTAAGACATGGTGGCTGCGCCTGAGGCGATCGAGCGCATTGACGTAGGCCACCGGTTTGATCTTATCGATCACCAAGAAAGTGAGGGTGACGAGGAATAGCGCAAATAGCAGGAAGAAAATGACTTGCTGCACGCCCGAAGTGAGCCACAGCCCGACGATAAGCAAAATGCCGGCAATACTAAAGAAAATGAGGTATTGCACCAGCGAGAGGACAAAATACTTGCGAAGCGACATCTGGTAGTGTCTTTTCAGATACACGCCCCGGAATCCAAGGCCACCCTGCAAGAAACCAAAGAAATTAATCAGCGAGGAGTAGGCGGTAATGCGCGCGGCATCGAGAAAGGCGAGGCGGCGGGCAATAAACCGCACTAAAATCATGACGATAAAGATATTGCTAATGATGACCATCGACTGGCCGATGATGATAAGCAGGATCTGCAAAAACGTCAGCTCACCGATCTTGTGAAACTGTTCTTGGTTATACAAAAAATAGAGAAGAAAAGCGACAATGACGCTCAGAAGTAAGGTCAGGCGAAGGGCTTTATTCTTCACGCGCCGTGGCTGCACAGGTCGTTAGGAATAAGGCTTGCGGAGCAGAGGCTTGAGCAGAAACTTTCATACCATTATTGTACCAGTAAACGGGTGATCGCCGAGTAATCGTACTGGAGGATCAGAGGCGAGATAAGGTTGTGAGCAGCTTCGTTCACCTGTATGACGGTAGGGTCCTGCCAGTACCACCCCTTCTCGCTATGGACGAAGAACGTGAGCAGCCCACCACCTTGGAGCATGAGGATAAAGATAAGTGAAGCGAGGATCGTTTTGGTCGGCGCGCCGAAGCGTTTCGTCAGCCGGTTTATTGCGTACCCGGCCGCCAGGCCAATGAAGACAAAGACAATCGGCAGCAGCGGGATAAAATAGCGGCCATTAATGGCCACGAGTTGGCCGAGTGTCAGATAATCCGTGTAGTTCTTGTACATCAGCGTCGCGCTATAAAGAAGCGTGGCGCCTAGCGGCAAGAGCAAGCCGGGGTATTGGCGCAGCACCCGCAGGCCCCACCTGGCCACCAGAACAAGTCCGGTTACGGTCATGACGAGAGCCAGCATAAATGGCACCACGAGCGGCGGCTTATTGGCATAGGTGTAGTTAATGGCAAAGTAGAGCCGGTGCAGAAGCCCGAGTAGCCACGCCACAACGAAACGTAGCGGGTTGGCATCGACCGAGTGTGGGTTGGTGCGCATGTCGTTGGCCATGCGCTGGTTGCGCGCCCATGGTCCGAACTGGGCACAGTGGGCGCGGGACTCCACCTTTTCGCACGGCGGTGCGACGTCGCGGTACATAACCACATTTGCGCCGTAGCGCTCTAAGAAGAGGCCGCTGCTGATAATAAGTGCAAAGATGAGCCCTACTTTGAGAGCGAGCCCAAGTGCACTAAAGCCAGACACGAGCTGAGAAAAAACCTGTTTCTTGTGAGGATGGCGTATCCATAACACCACAAGGTACATGAAAATAGCGAGCGCAACGGGGAGGTAGACGTATTTTACGAGTGATGTCACGCACAGCAAGATCACCAGAAGAAGGAACTGAACAATCGGGACAGGCTTACGTGCTTGAAGCGCCCGGCCACACGCTAGCGCCAGCGAGAGGGTGAGCGGAATGAGGACAAAGAGCAAGTTATCGTAGTTGATGTGGGCAGCTAGAAACGGCACTACAGGGATGAGGACGAGCATGAGAAGCGCAAAGTGGATGAGCCTGCGCGGAATATGGATTTGCAGGAGGAGATTACGAAAGGCGACGAGGCCTGCGCTAAACAGGGCGATATTAATGAACCGTAGGGCGATAATTTGATGAACTTCATCTTGCGTAACCAGGGAGATAAGTCGGTAAGGGAAGCTGAACAGATAGTGATATAGATAGGAGGGCTCCCTGATGATGGAACCAAGAGCGGCCGAATTGTCGGGGGTGGAGGAGAAAAAGGGACTCCACTGCTCGGCAAATACCTTAATAAACCCGAAATGGAAGTTCTCATCAAACGCGAGCGGGTACTGGGCGGAGAGGGCGAGCCAGGTGGCCTGAAAGACGAGGATGCCGACGATAACCCAGAATAGTTTCGGGGAGCTGAGCACAGTATTGACTGTACGAACAAATTTACGCATAAACATGCTCATAGTATACTACGATATTTTTGCGATGTGCGTCGGTCGTTCACAATTTTGCGGATTTTGGTGTCAAACAGGCCGGGTGCAAAGCGTTTTGATTTGCGGTGCAGGGTAGCAGGCAGGAATGATAGTGTCTCAAAGCGATCGATGGCACCAGTCAGAGATTCGACGGTTTGATCTTTAAAAAGCACACCGGTCTCGCCGTCCTGGACGATATCGAGCGCACCGCCTTTGGCGTAGGCAATCACCGGCACGCCGGCAGCCAGGGCCTCAACGGCGGCCAGACCGAAATCTTCTTCGTTGGGAAACAGGAAACCGCGTGCATGGTGAGCGAGCCGCACGAGTTCCTCGTCACTCACCCGGCCGGTGAAGTGGACGGTTGGGCCAGCTAACTTCTTGAGCCGCTCGGTATCCGGGCCACTACCGATCACGGTCAGGTCAAATCCTTGCCTGTTGGCGGCTTCGATGGCCAAATCAAAACGCTTATAGGGTACGTGCCGGCCCCACATGATATAGCCAGAGCGCTCGGAGCGAGGCGGTGGGGTGAAACGCTCGATATCGACAGGTGGATGCACGACGGTACTTGGCTTCTTGTAGTACTTTTTAATCCGTGCTTGGGTGACCGAGGAATTGGCGATGAACACATCTACGCCCTGGACCGATTCCAGATCATATCGACGCATGCGCCTGACGAACAATGGGATAAACGGTCGGATAAAAGGAGTCAGCGCACCAAAGTTGAACTCGCGGCGAAACTCCTCGTAATGGCTCCAGTAATAGCGGATGGGGGTATGAATGTAGGAAATATGGACTTGGCCGGGCCGAGTTTTACGCACGGCTTTTGCCTCAGCCGAGCTGCTACTAATGATGATATCGAACTCCGACAGGTCGAGCTTGCGAAAGGCCCGAGCTCTGAGCACTGGCCAGAGCACATGCTTATAGCGAAGTGATTTCGGCAATCGGCGCTGCAAGTAGGTGGTACGAATATCAATATGATGAAAGGCGGGCATCTTTTCGCGGTCGTAAACTGAAGTATAAATGGGAGCATCGGGGAAAAGCGACTGAAGTCGCAGAACGACTGGTTCAGCCCCGCCCATGTTGGTCAGCCAGTCGGCTACAATGGCCACCTTGGGCGCACGGGCCATTACTTAGCTCCTTTTCGCCTAAATACGACCGCAACGGTTTTAAACAGGATCTTGATATCAAGCCAGAAGCTCCAGTTTTGAGCATAGAAAAGCTCGAGTTCGATGCGCTCCTCGAAGCTGAGGCTGCTACGACCCGAAACTTGCCACAGGCCGGTAACGCCGGATTTCACGCTGTGAAGTAGCGCCGTACGACTCGGTGAGAAATTGGCTTCTTGGGGTAGAATCGGGCGGGGGCCGACGAGGCTGAGATCGCCCTTTAAGACATTGAAGAGTTGGGGCAATTCATCGAGTGAGGTGATACGGAGGAAATTACCAAAACGAGTAATGCGGGGATCATTTTTGACTTTCCGGTGTTCATCATACTCTTTTGCTAGATCTTCGCGACCCATGGCGCGAAACTCTTCGGCCGCATCTTTGAAATCATAGCCCGGGAGATGTTTCATGGAGCGAAATTTCAAGAGGCTAACAGGTTCCGAAAAACGAGACAGGCGTTTATGCACATAAAAGATCGTGCCGGGGTTCAATATCTTCTGAAGTAGTACGAGTACCAAAAATAGGGGGGATAGAACGACGATCAGTATAGCCGAGATAAGAGCGTCGAAAACCTGCTTGGCGATCGCGCCCCAGCCGATGAGCGGAGTTTGAGAGACGGAGATCATGGGGTAGCCGAGGAACACATCGACGGTATTTTTACCGGCATAAAACTCGGCCTCACCAGGGATGAAATTGTAACTGATATGATGGGTCTGAGCGGCGCCCAGGATCCGTTGGTTGCGCTCGGCTGAATCGTATAGATCGGTCTGAATGATGGTGGTAATGCCGAGGGTTTGGATGCTCTTAAGGGCCGTATCAACCGATGAAAAATGCATGACGTCGTTGAGCCCTGGTGGAATAAGTTTCTTAGGCCCGGCGATGGCGACCACTTGGTAACCGCTTTTATGGGTATCGGCTAGCTCACTAGCGATATCTTTAGTGGCGGCACTATTGCCAATAATAAGCACTCGACTGGTGCCTTTACCGAGATAAAACAGCAGGCTACGGATGATGCGTAGGATCTCCCGCTCTAGGACAATCAGGATAAACGAGCCGACCAGGGCGTAAACTGCTACTAACCGGGCAGGAAAGAGGTGGGTTTCGCTGACGTATTCGTAGCCAATGACCAGCAAGATGCCGATAAATGAGCCAAGGGCGATTTTGCTCCATTCCACCAGGCGCCGATTGTAAGTACTGGAGGTGTAAAGGCCAAGGGCAGCAAAAATGCCGATCCAGACCGGCACGATGAGCAGGAAACTAATGAAATACTCCTGAGCGTAGACTTGGCTGACGAGTGGACGGGGGTCAAACACGACGCGGGCGATGTATGCCACGGCGAAGGTGAGTAAGAGCACGGCGGCGTCGATGAGGATGAGAATCAGGCTATAAAACTTGGTGTTCTTTGTCGGCATAGGTGGTGTTATTATAACACTGGCGAGCCGAAAGAAGCGAAAGCTTGCTTTCATTTCTGAGGCGACCCAGTGTTTCAATGGCCTTATTATAACACGACGAAACGAGGGAAATATGGGCTGGCACATATTTCCGAGTGAGGATGTGTTCTATCGGTGTTCATAGCCAATATAACTTTTTTTCGCTACACTAGAGGCATATGAAGCCGTCAGTTGTCGAGCGAATCTATGTGGGTATCCTGCTTACTGTCTTTATAGGTATCGTATTGCATGCTCCCGTATCGGTCTGGCTGGGATCGCTGGCACCGGGTTATGAACTGCTGATCAAATCGTGGAAAGAAATCTTGCTGCTCGTCGCTACTCCACTCGGAATCATACTGGTGACACAGCATTACCTCTGGAAAGAGCTGTGGCGGGACTGGCTGTTTCGCTTGATCATCGGCTTTGCAGGGCTCCACGTCGCCTTACTGGTGCTCTGGAACGGTGTAGGTCCAACACTTGCTGGGCTATCGATTGATCTGAGGTGGCTGCTGTACTTTGGATTGGTTTATGTGGCGCTGCGGCTACGTCCTGACTATCGTCAACCGTTTTTGAAGCTCGGCCTTCTCGGGGCTTTCATTGTCGGTGTGTTTGCCCTTCTGCAAGTATTTGTCTTACCGCGTGACGCCCTATCTGTGATTGGCTACAACAAAGATACGACGATTGCGCCGTATCTGACGGTCGATAAAAACCCCGATTATGTACGGATCAATAGCACGCTCAGGGGCCCGAATCCACTGGGGGCTTACGCAGTAATTACCTTAAGTATTCTCATGGTGGCCGTGCTCACCGAATCCCGGCGTCTGGGGAAGTATAAAATCTCAGCACTTATCACTGGCATCGGCATGGCGGCGGCACTGTGGGCGAGCTATTCACGCAGCGCTCTGGGGGCGTTTGTGGCCAGTACAGGCGCGATCGTTATGACGAGTGTCCGTCGCAAATTCCTAAAATCGTGGTGGGTAGCCGGCGCTATCGTGATAGGTGCTCTCATCGGCGGGGTGATCGTGGGGCAAAACAGCGAGTTTGTCTCGAACGTGATTCTACACGAAAATGTAAGAGGCGGCAGCGATGTATCTTCAAATGAAGGCCACGTCGATTCGTTGGCAGACGGCCTCGGCCGTATGCTCCGTCAGCCACTGGGTGGGGGTATCGGCAGCACCGGCTCGGCCTCGCTGTACGGTAGTGAACCGCTAATTATCGAGAACCAGTATTTATTTATCGCTCATGAAGTTGGCTGGCTAGGCCTAGGGCTTTTCCTGGTAATCTTTGTAATTGTCATGAAGCGACTGTGGCAACGTAGGAGTGACTACCTGGCCCTTGGTGTCTTTACGAGCGGCGCTGGCCTGGCGCTGATTGGATTACTATTACCCGTCTGGGTTGACGACACCGTTGCAATTATATGGTGGGGGCTCGCCGCTGTGGCCCTCGCCAGGAGGAAGTGATGATGGAAAAGAACGCTCGCGCCACGAAGAAACAACAAGAGCTACTACAGTTTATTGATGGCTTTATTAAAGGCCATGGCTATGGGCCGAGCTACCGCGAAGTTATGCGGGCTCTTGGGTATAAATCTGTTTCGACGGTGGCGATTCATGTCGATCAATTGATCGCGAAAGGTTACCTCGAGAAAAAAGATAATTCTGCTCGGTCCTTGCAAGTCGTGACTCTGCGCCCGGTACAGGAGAGCAAGCAAGACACACAGGCGATAAAGCTCCTCGAGCAAAAGATGCAGGAGCTACAGGAAGCTGGCAAAGAAGAGTCGGCGCATACGCTGCAAAAAGCTATCGAGATTTTGCAGAGCTAGCCATAAGCGTATAATAGAGATAGATGAATGTTATTCGGAGGTGGTGGCAGCGAGGTTCGCGCTGGACTAAATTACATAAACGCTGGGTAGGTTATGGCGTCATTGGACTCGTGGGGCTGATTATTGTGGTGCAGCTTTTTTACCCTGCGGGTCGACTACTGCCGTTTGTATCCATTGATGACATATCGGTAAGTGGTTGGCAAAAGAAAGATGCGGCCTGGCAGCTTGATAGAGCCTACGAAAAGCAGCCGATTCAGCTCTATTTTGGCAGTAACACCAATACCAATTACACGCTGAAACCCGCCGATATGGGTCTCACGACTCGGAACACCAAGCGGATAGAAAGTATGAACTATCCATGGTATATGCGGCTCCTCCCGACCTCACTATTTTGGTATGGCCGCGTGCAGAATGGCGGTGAGCCAGCCTATGATCGTAATGAAACGACGTTTGATGCCTACATGAAACAAACCCTCGGTGAATCGTGTGACGTCAAGCCAGTCAATGCCTCACTGAAGGCTAAAGGTGCGAAACTCGAAATCGTACCTGGCAGCAACGGCGGTACCTGTAAACTCAGCGACGTGTCAGCTACGCTAAAAAAGCTCTCGCCGCACTTGACCGTAAAGACGCAGGTGCGAGTCCCGATGAAAGAGATCCCACCGGTTATTAGCGACGACGATGCCAGGAAACTAGTCACAGCGATCAATAAGAAATTAGCCGGTACAATTACGGTGCAGGCGGGTACGCAGACAGTAGCGGTTGAAGGTAAGATGGTCGCAAGCTGGCTGGACTCCAAGGAAGTCGATGGTAAGCTGACGGTTGAGGTTAATTCTACCCGAGCGGCTGATGTTATGAATAAAGAAATAGCACCTAAGGTGGCAGTTGCGGCTGGAGTCACCAAAGTCACGACGCTTGATTTTCAAGAAGTATCACGCCAGGACGGCCCGGGCGGCCAAGCACTAAACATCCCGGCAACCGGTGCCGCGATTGTCGAGTTCCTGCTCGGCAAAAGCCAAGCGATCACAGCCGCGACTCAGCCGGTAGCGCCGCGCGTGGAATACACCCGCTCGTATAGTCCAACCGACGTCGGGCTGTCGGCGCTGCTGGCTAACTACGCCAAAGACCATCCCGGAACATACGGTATGCAGCTCATCGAGCTCTCCAGCAAACGTCGTCGAGCAGCCTACAATGAATCACACCAATTCATCACCGCCAGTACCTACAAGCTCTTTGTGGCCTACGGTACGCTCAAAAAAATCGAAGCGGGTGAGTGGCAGTGGTCGAACGCTTCGGCTGGTGGGCGTGATACCGCCGCCTGCTTTGACGATATGATCGTGAAGTCCGATAATGCCTGCGCCGAAGCCTTGCTGGAGCGCTATGGGTATAACAACCTGACGCGTGACATCCGTGCCTTGGGCCTCAGCAGCGCCTCGGGCTTTATCGGTGACACCCCGAAATCTACAGCTGCCGATCTTGGTCTTTTCATGGCCATGCTGGAATCTGGCCAAATGCCTATTCAGCCAGCTAATCGCGATCGCTTTATCGGTGCCCTGAAGCGTAATATTTATCGGCAGGGCATTCCGGCCGGCGCTAGCGGCACGGTAGCAGATAAAGTCGGCTTCTTAAATGGTTTATTCCACGATGCAGCTATTGTCTACAGCCCGAGCGGCACCTATGTACTCGTCATCATGACCGATGGCAGTAGCTGGGCAAATATTGCCGAGCTGACGAAGCAAATCGAAGCACTTCGCGCCCAGTAACAATTCACGGCTACTTGCGATTGGAAAGGCGGCGCAGTTCTTCGTAAATCTTTTCTTGGTTATTAAGTACCCGCACCTGCATGTCTGCCACCAGGCCCAGCGCCCAGAAGAAAATTCCTAGGGTGACTAAGTAGAGCCCGGCAAACCCGACAAATTTATACGGCGTCAGCGAGGCGGTACTGAGCCAGTAGATGCCTAGAAAAACGAGGCACAGGATCCCTATAATGAATGGAATCGACCCGACGAGGACAAAGAACCGAAGCGGCGCAAAATCCCGAAAGGCGCGCAGAATATTGACCATGCTAAGGAGCATATATTTCGGAATACTGGTGACGACGCGGGATTTACGGTCTTTGAAGTACTTCACGCCTACCGGCAGAGCTTTGATTCTCATTTTCCGAGCAGCCAGCATCTGAAATGATTCTTGGGTGTAGGTATGAGTGCCATTGATGTTGAGGCTGTAGAGGGCGTTTTGGTTGTAAGCTCGAAAGCCGCAGGTGACATCACGAAATTTTTCATCGCTCAATTTGCCCACCACCCAGGCGCCGACTTTGTTGCCGTAGTATTTGACGACTGGCATATTAGCGGGCTTTCTTTGTAGACCACTTTCAGGATCGGTAAAGCGGTCGGCTGCCACGAAATCGGCTTCATCGTTCACAATAGGAGCCACAAAGCGCGGAATGTCTTCTGGTGAGAACTGGAGATCGCCGTCGATATTTACCATAATATCGACACCTCGTTTTAGGACGATATTCACGACTTCTCGAAAACGGAAGGCGAGGCCTTTTGAGCTGCTGCCACCAAACACAACGGCACCAGCTTTCTTGGCGAGTTCCGCAGTCTTATCGGTGCTGCCGTCATTCATCACAATAACCTCGATGGAGTCAATGCCATCAATATGCTTTGGTATGCGAGCAATCAGCTCCTCGATCGTTTTCTCTTCATTCTTACAGATTGATACGACGGCAAGTTTCATATCGGCGATGTGCTCCATTTCGTTATACGTACGAGTTCTTATATAATGTAAACGATATTGATAATCCTCGTACGATATATTACCCATATCATAACAAGTAATACGAATAAGGTAAAACACCATGTCTTCAATCAAATCAGTTGCTGTTATTGGCCTCGGCTATGTTGGCCTGCCGCTGGCACTCCTGGCCGCCCGCAAGAAATATCACGTTTTTGGTATCGATATAGATCCGCGAAAGATGGAAGCGCTCCAGGCCCAGCAATCATACATTGATGATGTGACCGATGAGGAAGTGGCACTCTCAGCAGCTGAGTTTACATCTGATATCTCAACCGTCGCCCATGCCGATGTCGTCATTATCTGCGTACCGACACCTGTCGACAAAAATAAGCAGCCAGATCTGAGTCCAGTTACCGGCGCCATCACGGCGGTTGCTCCCCACCTTAAGAAGGGAACACTGGTCGTTATCGAGTCTACGATTAATCCTGGCGTGTGTGATGAGATTATTATCCCGCTGCTTGAAAAAGTCAGCGGTATGCAGGTGGGAAGCGACATCTACGTGGCGCATTGTCCCGAGCGTATTAACCCCGGTGATCCAAAGTGGAATGTCAGTAATATCAACCGCGTGGTGGGGGCAAACAGCCAGCCAGAGCTCGACGCCGCTATCGAACTCTATTCTGCGCTGATTGATGCCGAAATCAAGCCGATGGGAAGCCTGAAAGAAGCCGAAGCGGTCAAGGTAGTCGAGAATTCCTTTCGCGATATCAACATCGCGTTCGTCAACGAACTTGCCATGTCGTTTCACAAGCTCGGCATCAATATAGAAAATGTGATCGATGGTGCCGCCACCAAGCCATTTGCCTTCATGGCTCACCGGCCTGGGGCAGGTGTTGGCGGCCACTGTATCCCCGTTGACCCGTATTACTTGATTGAATATGCGCACAGCTATGGGTTCGAGCACGATTTTCTCCGGCTAGCACGCTCTATCAATGAATCGATGCCTCGATTTACGGTCGATCTACTCACAGAAGGGCTCAACGAGCTGGAATTGCCGCTAAAAGGCACCAAGGTCACCTTGCTTGGCTTGTCATACAAACCGAATGTGGGGGATGATAGGGAAAGCCCAGCAAATGTCATTAAGCAGTACTTAGAGGAAGCGGAAGTAGAGCTAACAGTGTACGATCCGTATATACGCAGTGGCAGCACCGTCGATAGTCTCGATAGGGCGCTAACGGGGGCTAAAGCCGTGGTCATAGCGACCGGGCATGATGAATTCAAATCAATGACCCCGCGCGAATTTTCAGAGGCGGGCATAGATGTAGTGATAGACGGAAGAAATGTATTTCGACACCAGAAAGATGAATTCACCAAGCTGGGTATCATCTATAAAGGTATCGGAATTTAGAACTGCTCCCATAAACCATGCAAATATTGACTCAACAGTGGTAGACAGCTATAATACATCAAGTATTCCGGCATAGCTCAGTGGTAGAGCGGATCGCTGTTAACGATTAGGTCGCTGGTTCGAGCCCAGCTGCCGGAGCCAAGCATAAGCACTTTGCGAAAGCAGAGTGTTTTTGTTTGATGATACAATCACATTGACAAATTATAAAGCTTATGATAGTATAGATGTATGAATGAACAGCTACAAACACAAAAAAATGACACACCAGAATCTTTGTACGCCGAGCATAAAGAAGTAGCATCTCAAGTCGAAAGTGCCGAAAAGGCGCGGGATAGCGCACTTGGACACCTTGCGCATATAGACTCAAGGGCCGGTGATCCTTACTCTGACCGACTTGATCGCAGTGGCCTAATGGAAGATCTTGGAGAGTATCATTTACGAGTCAGTGAGAGAAAGATGAAGCACGATGATAATATCGCCCGAGCAAAGGCTCACCTACAAGCTCATCCTGAGGAGTATGATGCCTAGATGTCACTTGTTTAATAGTATCTGATTCATCACACCCTGCGAAAGTAGGGCGTTTTGTTTTGTGAGATAATGCCAATATGAGGACTATATATCGAGACGTTGTTGGCGGTTTCATTTTTTCGAAAGATGGAAAAGTTCTGCTGGGAAAAAATAGAGCAGGCGGTGTGTATGAAGGCAGCTTTGTTGTGCCCGGCGGCGGTATTGAGGATGGGGAAACCAAAGAACAGGCCCTGAGGCGTGAGATGCTGGAAGAAACGGGCATCAATATTGTCGCGGGCGAGATAGGTGAAATCAATCTATCGACCGGTAAGCACGAGAAGACGCTTCGGGATACGGGTGAGCGTGTGCTTGTGAAGATGACGTTTTATGATTACCAGATAATATTGTCCGAGGATGCGGACGACATAACTGTAATTGCCGAAGATGATTGGGCTGAACCACAATGGTTTACCGCGAACGAATTGGTAAAAATGAAGATCGCGCTTCCAACTAGCCGTACTCTTAAAAAGATTGGATTTTTGACGAACTAAAGCCAAGAAACGAGTATGAGAGGAAGCCATAAGCGTATTCACCTCTATTAATTCAGCGGTTTTTGATTATCCTAGTAATAAGTAAATCCTTAATGTATTATGAGCTTATGATTAAAAATTCTTCGTCTCAAAAAGGTAGTGCGCACGTAATAATTGTCATAATACTCGTCTTGGCTCTTCTTGGAGCTCTCGGATTTATCTTTTGGCAGAACTTCCTGAACAAAGACACCGACGACAGTTCGACACCTGCAGCAACCTCGACAGGTACAGATAAAACTGTTACTCAGGACGAAAAGACAAAGCAAGAATATCTTCTTGTTTCAGAATGGGGTGTAAAGATACCCGAATCGCCGTCTTCGAATAAAATTGAATATACCATGGACAGTGACATGACGAGTGCTACGTTCGTGTCATCGGAACAAAAAGCAGTTGGCGGTGAGTGTGGAACAGACGCCTTTGCTCGCTACAGGATGGTGCGTGTTAGGTCGGGTCAAGAACCTAGCAGCTATATGCCAGAAGGCCAGGTTAATAACGCTGAAGCGAATGGAAATGTGGTGACTCTTGATGGAACTCGATACTACATAATTAGTGATTTTAGCGGTGGAGATTGCTCAGGTGCGTTAAGCGAGGGCGCTAGTATGACTTTGGCAGAGTCAAACGCGAACTCTAACCTTAGAAAATCACTCCTTGCCCTCGTGGCCTCCTAAGGGATCCTTCACACTTGCCCTACGACACCTTGCTATACTAGAAAGACAATAAGTGTAAAGGAGGTGGATCATGGAACAAAAAATTGTACCAAATTTATGGTTTAACGGTAATGCAGCGGAAGCTGTCGAATATTACGTATCTGTCTTTCCAAATAGCCGAGTACTTTCAACTGAGTTTTATCCGAGTAGTAGCGAAGAGGGCCTCGCTGATTTCCAGCTTGAAATGGCAGGAAAGCCACTGGCGATTGAGTTCGAGCTCAGTGGTCAGCATTTCACGGCGATCAATGCCGGTCCCGAGTTTACATTCAGCGAAGCGGTGTCATTTGCGATCAACTGCAAAGACCAGGAAGAAATTGATTACTACTGGGAACGGCTCTCGGCCGTAAAAGAAGCCGAGCAGTGCGGCTGGTGCAAGGATAAGTTTGGCCTCAGCTGGCAAGTTGTGCCAGAAAACATGGGGGAACTTATGACGAAACCCGGCGCCTTTGCCAAAATGATGCAGATGCACAAGCTCGTCATCAGTGAATTCTAGGAGTATAATGAAACTATGCAAAAAATAGCTACAAAAGTATTTATCGCCGCCTCAATTATTTTTGGAATCCTCGGTATCGTGGTCGTTCTCACTGCCTCTGGTCCCGACAAGCCAGATTCCGTGCTGAGCGAATGGCTGATCAAGCTTCTCGCCATAACGGTATTTGTCATCTTGTCTTCATTTGCGCTCAGCATCGCCGGTAAATACCTAAACGGCAAATCGTAGTTCAAACCTGCAACAAGTAATCCGCTCATGGTATAGTTTAGCTATGACAAAAGCAATTACTCCCACTCGGTTACGTAATTTCAACTTTATCGCCGCTTTTTTGCATTTTTCCCAAGGTGTAGCAGTGCTACTGCTCAGCAAGGATTTTACCCTGCCGATTAGCGGTAGCTTTCTGGCGTTTAATCCGGCCTCTCAAAGCCTCGAGCCTACGACGAAAGTCTTGTTTGATCTTTCGCTGCCCCTCTTAATCGTTATATTCCTCTTCCTGTCTGCCGGCGCTCATTTATTGATTGCAATTGTCTTTAATAAGCAGTACGCAGCTCAATTGGCCCGGGGTATGAATATTGCTCGCTGGATTGAATACTCACTCTCGGCCAGCGTCATGATCGTGGGAATCGCGCTGCTAGTCGGTATTTATGATCTAATGAGCCTCATCATGCTCTTTGGTCTGGTGGCTATTATGAACCTGCTCGGGCTCGTCATGGAAGTTCACAACCAAACAACCAAGAAAACCAACTGGCTCAGCTACTGGGTTGGCTGCTTGGCTGGTATCATCCCATGGGTGGTCGTGGCATTTTACCTGTGGCTGGGGGCCGACAACGGCAGCAGTGCACCAGACTTTGTCTACTGGATATTCGTTTCGATCTTCATCTTCTTTAACTGCTTTGCGATCAATATGGTTCTGCAGTATAAGAAAATCGGACCGTGGCGGAATTATCTTTACGGAGAACTTGTCTACATTATTCTCAGTCTTGTCGCCAAATCGCTCTTGGCCTGGCAGGTGTTTGCTGGCACGCTTCGGCCGTAGGTAAAGATTAATTCGTCGCGATCGCCCATTGTATATTGAGGGGCACACTGCTACTATTAGCATAGACACTATGTACCAAGAGTGAGATTAGTATCTCCACGCCACATATCAGTCAACCTCACATATGGTTGGAATTGATGAACAGAAACGTTCCAATTACTAACTAATATGAGAAAAGGCTAGATATGGAAAAGATCACCAGCAATTTACTAAACAAAATAATCGTTGTAATATCTGCCGCTCTTGCCATTACTCTCGTTATTAACTATTCACTTGTGTTTGCCGCTCAGCCCACGGTTAATTTAGGCACCGCCGCACCGTTTGCCATCCTGGCAGGCACACCAGATATCACTGATGCCGGTAATACATCGGTCATTCAGGGTAACGTAGGCCTGAGCCCGGCTTCAGGAGCCGGTATTGGCCTCTTGTGCTCCCAGGTCAACGGGACTATCTACTCTGTAGATGCCACCGGCCCGCTGCCGTGTCGAATAACCAATGGTCCTCTGATGGTGACTGCCAAAAATGATTTAGATGCCGCCTACACTGATGCCGCCGGGCGAATACCCGTGACGACCGTTCCGACCGAACTGGGTGGTACCACAGTTGTGGCCGGTACGTATGATTCATCATCGACGCAGTTTGAAATTTCGGCAGGCGCTGGAGCCTTAGTGCTCGATGGTCAGAATGACCCATCGTCGGTCTTTATATTTGAGGCAGGCTTTAACGGCACGGGCTTAACAGTCGGGCCAGGCAGCACAGTCTCACTGGTGAATGGCGCTCAGGCTTGTAACGTATTTTGGCGAGTTGATACGGCTAGCATAGATACTACGGCTAATTTCAAGGGGACTATTCTTGCACTTAACTCTATCTCGGTAGCCAATGGCGCTACCATCGAAGGGCGATTGCTGGCGCGTAACGGTAATGTGACTTTGATCAATGATACGATTACGGTACCAACCTGTGCGGCGACTACGGGCGGCAGTGGCTCTGGAAGCAGCACCGCGACACCTGGTTTTCCAAACACTGGTATCTTTGCAAATCCTGTTGTGCTCTGGGTGATTGCGCCGCTCCTGACGATTATCGCAACACTTGCCGTTATCTACGTTGCTCGTAAAAAACAGCTACTGTAGGCCGATGCATTCACGGCTCGTCCACAGCATACTTGCCGTATTGCTCCTTAGTATTCTGCTCGTGAGTTCTTTTTACTTATCAGTTACGCTACTGCGCATCTATGCGCCCCAAGAAACGATTTCATCGAGTGCTCCTGCTCTAAAGGTAAAGAAGGCTGAGAGTCCGTCTCCGCCAGCCACGGTTCGCTTTGATCCCCCCGTACGACTCGAAATAGCCAGTATCAGTGTCGATGCACAAATTAATCCTGTCGGTATCACCAGTGAAGGCAACATGGCAATCGATGCCGACATTGCAAAAGTGGCTTGGTATGAACCAGGCCCTCGGCCCGGCGAAAAGGGCAGTGCCGTTATTGCCGGTCACTATGGCTGGAAAAGCGGTCAGCCGTCGGTGTTTAATGATCTTCGTACACTACAGCCGGGTGACAGGGTAGCTACATATGATACAAGTGGTAGTCTCGTCTCATTTATCGTGAGTAAGGTGAAGACATTTAATCCGAGTGCCGATACCTCCGAAGTATTTCGATCTAGTGACGACAACGCGCACCTCAATCTTATTACCTGCGAAGGGGCGTGGGTGAGCAACCAGCAGACCTATTCCGAACGCCTCGTTGTCTTTACCGACAAAGAGGGCTAGGGCGGTATGGTATTATAGAACCATAAGAGGAATTATCTATGGTAAAAAAGAAACGACCTAGTGTATCAACTAAACTCCAATTACTCGTCGCTACCGGCACCGTTCTGCTACTCGTCGCCTTTGGCTTTTTTGTGGCTTGGCTTGATAGTAATGTAACGATTGCCAAATCAGACCCTGTCACGTTTAGCAACGTCACCTTGAAAGGTGAGACAGTCTGCCTGAGCCATAAGGGCGACGGGCCTCAGACACTGGAGTGTGCGCTTGGTCTGAAGACCGCCAGTGGGGCGGAGTACATGGTAAAAGGGAAAACACTTTCGCCAGATACCTCTATTGAAGTCACGGGTAAATTAATGGCGCCATCGAAGGACGATGTCTATAAAAGCGTCGGCACACTCGTAGTAGAATAATTCACACTTGACATACATTTCATACCTATAGTACTATAGTTCATATAGTAAAAAAGGAGACAGTAGTATGTCAGGACCACACACCTCGGGTAAAAAGCTCTATGGCACCGCGACAGTCGGCACTAAAGGTCAAGTCGTGATTCCAGCCAATGCCCGCGAAGAACTAAATGTACAAACGGGTGACCGGCTGTATGTTGTTGGTTCGAGTGAGAGCGGGTTCCTCGGCCTATTAAAGGAAGAATCACTTGAAAAGATGGTCGAACACCTAACCGCTCAAGCTGAAAGCTTCCGCTCCTTTAAACAAGAAAAAGATAAGGAATAGTTATATGAACCACCACCTCAGCTTGCGCAGCAAGCTCATTATTATGATTTCGGTTATGGCCAGTCTGTTTTTAGTAGCACTGGACCAAACGATTATCGCGACCGCGCTTGGTAAAATCGTTGAAGACTTCAACGCGTTTAGCTCGCTCAGCTGGATCGTTACAGCTTATCTCCTCACGACCACGATTACCGTGCCGATTGCTGGTAAACTTTCAGACTTGTTTGGACGCCGGACACTGCTCCTTATCGGAGTGGCTATTTTCGGTATCGGCTCACTCGTGAGCGGTATGGCTGGCGATGTGAACCAACTGATCTTTGCTCGGGCCTTCCAGGGTATCGGTGGCGGTATTATTACGGCTAACGCTTTTACAATAGTCGGTGACCTATTTGCAGCCCGTGAACGCGGTAAGTGGCAGGGGATGATCGGCGCTGTCTTTGGCCTTAGCTCGGTGGTCGGGCCACTGCTTGGTGGTTGGCTAACCGATGGTAATGCAATCCTTGGATTTGTCACCGATTGGCGCTGGACGTTCTACATCAACGTGCCGATAGCGCTGGCTGCCTTCCTCCTCATTGCCATCGTCTGTCCTCCACTCAAGCACGACAAGAAGCCGCGCGTAGACTACCTCGGCGCAGCTCTACTAACCCTTGGCCTTGGTGTCTTGATCCTTGCGGTTGATAATACCGAATCTATCTTTAAAGATTTCTTAAGTGCCACTGGTTGGTCACTGGTTGGACTGCGAGTGCTGATGTTTAGCGTTGTCGCGGCAGCGGTGGCTGGCTTCGTCTGGGTAGAGCATAAAGCCCAAGAGCCAATTCTCCCACTGCGCTTCTTTAAGAACCGTAACTTCGTGCTCATCATGGGTGTCGCCAGCCTGTTTGGCGCGGCTTTCCTCGGAGCGATTCTGTACCTGACGCAGTTTAACCAACAGGTCTTTGATGCGACGCCAACAGAATCGGGTTTGATGCTACTGCCGATGATCGCGGGGCTTATGACGACCAGTATTACTGCCGGGCAGATCATTTCCCGCACGGGTCGTTATAAGATATTCATGCAAGTTGGTATCGTGGTTGCAACCTCAATGGTAGCGCTGCTTACTACCCTGACACCGGAGAGCACCTATCTGTATGAAGCGACTATCATGGTCTTCCTTGGCGCCGGACTCGGTGTGGTTATGCCGGTCATGAACCTGGCGGTTCAAAACGAATTTGCTCAGCATGATCTTGGCGCCGCGACAAGTTCGAGCCAGCTCTTCCGAAGCCTTGGCTCAACCATTGGGGTAGCCATCTTTGGAGCACTGCTCACTATGGGGGTGACCAACGCCCTTGGCCCTGATATCCAGAAGGATGCCTACGTGCAGACACTGGCGAAAAGCCCGGCTGCCAGCAAAATCGGTGATCTGAAAGACTCTGATACCCTCCTCAACCTCAACATGCCAGACACCAAGCAAAAGATAACCGATGGCTTTGAAGCGGGTGTTGCGAATTTGCCAGCTCCTATCAAGGAAAAAGCCACCAGTGACTTTAAAGATGACCAAGCTGCCTATGCCAGCAAGGTGACTCACGCTTTTAGCGATAGTCTGCGCCATATCTTCACCACTTCGGCGGTACTGATGGCTGCTGCGGCAATCCTCGTCTTCGCGCTCAAGGAAAAGCCGCTCCATGCTGCTCGCCCTGAAGATACACCGGGTGAAGCATAGCCCTTACGCTTAAAACGCGCTATACTCGTATCAAATGCTGAGCTACTACGTAAAGCGCTCGTCGGGTGAGGAGTTTGAGAAAGTACAGACGCCAACTGGTGCATTGCTGTGGGTGCGCGCCGAACAGTTCGATACCAACGACGCCGATACGCTTGCCGATAAGTTTGGCCTCAATCGTAACATCCTTCAGGACGTGACTGACAAGGACGAGCTGCCCCGCGCTGATTTTGATAACGGCAAAGAGTATATCTTCCTGCGGATTCCCCAGCGGACTAAAAAAGGGAAGGCTCTGACTCGGCCATTTCTCGCTGTGCTGGATGATACGCGCTTTTTCAGCCTGTCGCACAGTGAAACGCTGCTGAGTCCAGAAGTGATTAAAAAGGCCGCCAGTGCGGCAGCTGGTGGCACTGGGTTGCTACTCGCGACACTGGCTGGGGTAGTGGGGATGTATGAAGAACTCATCCAGCACACCTCGCGGGCTATTCAAGACACTAGTCAGCGGCTACAGACCCATGAGGTCACCAATCAGGACTTCATTCATTTTGTAACGGTTGAAGATAATCTGAACCAGTACCAGCGAAACCTCGAGGGGACGCTGGCGGTCACGAAACGGCTTAAAGACAATCCCCATAACCTCTTTACTGACGCTGATCTGGAATCGCTCGACGACATCATCCTGCATATTCAACAGCTTCTGGTTGGTATCGATACCTATTTTAAAAGTGTGGAGAGTATCCGCAATGCCTACGGCACGATAGCCAACAACAAGTTGAATGAGCGCATGAAAACCCTCACAGTCTTTACGGTGTTGATTGCGCTGCCGAATGTCTTTTTCGGCATGTACGGCATGAATGTGATCTTGCCGTTTGCGAATGAGCAGTGGGCCTACGGGGCGATTACACTCTTTGCCGTCAGTTTGATAATTGTCGTCTACACTCTTGCCAAGCGTCTTAAAATCTTCTAAACTTGTACCATAAGCGTTTCGTCCGAAACGCCCTATCTTGACGTATCTTGCCTGGCTTGATATTATTGTTGATGTGTCTTGCGCCAAAACACTAAAAATGTAACATTTTAAAGGTCGAAGCGCGTGAGGCTGTACATAGTACAAGGAGTACAAAAAACCCATGCCAATAGCTGTCGAATTTGTGTCTACTAGGCGCAAAAAGATTGCAGTGGATGTGGTGCCTGCCGAATGGCAACTGTATATCGCACATTAGAACATGTGTTCAACAAAAAAAGAAATCACCCCAAGGCACCGGGGTGATTTCGCTTTTCTAAGCAGAAACTACTTGAGAGCTTCGTCGATGAGCTTCTTGAGCTGGCTGCCATCAGACTGGATGACGTTGTTGGTGACATCTTCTTTTATAAGCGTACCATTGAGGAAGAAGGTGGGTGTACCGCTGACTTTTACCTTTTTGCCAAGGGCTTGGTCAAACGAGATTTTTTTGCCGATACTAGCGCTATCGAGAGCCTTGGTGAAGTCATCCTTATTGACCCCGACTTCACGCGCATACTGACTAAAGAGTGAATCACGTTCATCAGTACTGGCGCCCTTCCAGTTATCCTGGTTCTCGAAGATGATGTTGTTCATTTCCCAGTACTTACCGTGCAGACCGGCGGCTTCTGCAGCGGCTGAGGCGGCACGAGCGTTCGGGTGGGCACTCGTTAGCGGGAAATTGCGGAAGACAAAGGCAATCTTGTCTTTATATTCTTCGGTGATCGCTTTGATCTGCGGGTGAGAGCCGCCACAGCCTGGGCATTGGAAATCCGCGTATTCGATTAAGAGAACTTTGCTATTTTTATTGCCGTAGACATGGTCGGCAATCTTGCCGTTCTTGTCGCTTGCGGCGACTATACTGTTGGCGTCCACGCCACCGACGTCGATCTTATCTTTACTCGAGAGGTACACCAGACCTCCCAGTACGACAATGACGACAGCCAAAAAAATGATCCAGGCTTTTTTACTCACTTCAGGGAAACTCCTTACGTTAAACTATTACTAGTGTAGCGAAAATACGCTGCCAGAACAAGCAAGACTGCGCTACAATGGGGGTACGATGATGACGTTTTTGATTATTGTGCTGATAGTGCTATTCCTCGTGCTGGTGGCGGTAGCGAGTGTGCGCCCAATTCGGAGTTCGCTGAGTCTGTTTGAGCTGGAACGGCGCGCCGAAGCGGGTGAGAATGTGGCCGTCGGTATGCTTCGACGTGAACGACTGTTACCAGATGTCGAGTCACTTCAGCGAGTCGTCGTGGCTATCCTCCTTGTAGTGTTTGTCGTACTGAGTGTCGTCGCGCTCGAGTGGTTGTTTGGCATTTTGCTATCTATCGTAGTGGCGCTGGAATACGGTGCGATGGCGCGGCTCGGGCTCATACAAACGAGAGCCAATCGTCTCTACGTCACGTACGAGCCTCATCTGCTGCGCTTCGTCGAGAAGTTCACCTTGGTCTTTAAATTCATCCGTAGCGCCACTCCTGCGCCGACCACGGCCACGCTTAGCTCTAAGGAAGAATTACATCATTTAGTGGCAGAATCCGGCGGCGTATTATCGGCGGACGAGCGTAAATTGATCGTGAACGGCCTCGGTTTTGAGGATAGGTTAGTGAGTGAAATTATGACACCGCGTAGTGTGATCGACAGCGTCAATAAGCTCGATCACCTCGGGCCGCTGCTACTTGACGAGCTGCATAAAACCGGTCATAGCCGCTTTCCGGTCACTAGTGGCGATATCGACCACGTGGTCGGGATGCTGCATATTCATGATCTCCTCACGATTGATGCCAAGCGCAAATCAACGTCAGTGGAGAAGGCTATGGAACCGCGCGTCTTTTATATCAAAGATGATCAGACGCTGCAGCACGCGCTGGCGGCCTTCCTGCGCACCCACCATCATTTATTTGTGGTGGTCAATGAATTTCACGAGACAGTCGGGCTACTCAGCCTCGAGGACGTAATCGAAGCCATGCTGGGACGTAAGATTATTGATGAGTTTGATGCACATGATGATCTGCGGGCTGTGGCAGCGCGGAATCCGCGTCATAATAATGATAGCGACGGTGCAACCCATGTCTGAGGCTTTGCCGTACAGCGTCGGCCTAGCCCAGGAGGGGCTTGATCTGCAGATGCGATTCAGACAAAGACTCGTTGAAAGCGGCAGGGATCGGGTGGCAACACCATCAATTGGCGGAATGGGCCCCTATAGTCTATCAGGAACACTAGGCACCAGGATCACTATAGGTGCTGAGACATATCAAAAGGATGAACTCGCCTCGTATGCTGAGCTTCGTGTCCGTGTGAATGAGGGCTTGCATTATATTGTCCAGATTCGTAATGGACAGGTTGGCAATATTGTAGATCAGGACGGCGAAATTGTTAGAGATATGATCGTGATTGATTATCTTATTGCACAGATTGCCTGTGCGAGGGAAAGTCGCCGGGTAAGAATGGCAGATACCGTACTCAAGATTGTTGGGAAGTTCACAAAATGATACAATAACCCCATATGACATGGCGAGTAAATAGCGATAGTAATTCCCGGGTCAGCAAATAGCTGGCGCGCTTTTTTGCTCTTGACCCTCATTCAGCCATTACACGACGTAACTCTTTAATAAGGAAATCACTATGACACGAACCCTCACCCGCGAATTAGCCGAACATATCGGTGAAACCGTTACCATCCAAGGCTGGCTTCATAAGAAACGCCTGCTAGGCGGCCTCAACTTTCTAACTGTCCGCGACCGCAGCGGTATCGCTCAGAACTTGATTGAAAACAAAGACGAAATTGAAAAACTCCGTGGCCTGCAAATCGGTACCGTCGTCAGCTTCACTGGCACGGTAGTCGCCGATGAACGTGCCCCGGGCGGGGCTGAGCTCCACGACGTAAAAGTCGAGGTAAATGTTCCCGTCACCGACGAGCCGCCGATCGAGATCGACAAGCCCATTTTGCACAAGCCGGAAAACCTCGATACGCTGTTTGATACCCGTGTGCTAGGGCTGCGCAACCTCCAAGAACGAGCCGTGTTCCAGATCCAGTCCACACTGACCCGCGCCATGCGCGACTATTTCTACACTCACGAGTTTACCGAGATGCACACACCAAAACTCCTCGCCGAGCCAACCGAAGGCGGAGCAGAGGTCTTTACGATGGACTACTTTGGCAAAACCGCTACGCTCGCTCAGAGTCCACAGTTTTACAAACAAATGATGGTCGGCGTGTTTGAGCGCGTCTTTGAGATTGCGCCGGTCTACCGCGCCGAGCCAAGCGCCACCACTCGGCACATGACCGAATACACCTCGATCGACGGCGAGATGGGCTTTGTAAATCTTGCAGATATTCAGATTTTTCTTAGTGGTTTCCTGCGCCACGCGGTTGATGCAGTCTGGGCCGCGCACGAGCCGGAACTGAAGCGCTGGAACGCGACTAAACCACTGCTGCCAGAGGAAATCCCAACGCTTTCCATGCAGGAGATTCACGAAAAATATAGTGAAGCCACGGGTGAAAACTCCGTTGGTGAAAAAGACCTTCGTCCCGATGAAGAGCGCTGGATCTGCGAGTACGTCAAAAAGAACCTGGGATCTGAGGCTGTCTTTGTCGGGCAGTGGCCAGCCAGCGAGATGAAATTCTACCACAAGGCAAATGACGAGAATCTAAGCGTAGCGGATCGTGTCGACCTCCTCTTTCGCGGCGTCGAGATCACCACGGGCAGCATGCGCGAGCACCGCTACAACGTAGTGGTCGACCAGCTTCAGAAGCTCACCGGCGGCGACCCGAACGATCCTGGCTTCCAGCCGCTACTGACCGCCATGAAATACGGCATGCCACCACACGGCGGCTTCGGTATGGGCCTAGAGCGCGTCACGCAAAAGTTACTCGGCTTCAACAACGTCAAAGAAGCCACCCTCTTCCCGCGCGATATTAACCGCCTCACGCCATAAGCTCTCTATTGCTTAAGTGAGTAATCTACCTGCTATAATCAAAGCATATACGTAATAAAGCAGGAAGGCGCCTCGTGAATAACAGATTGCAGCAAAAAGGCTTTGGCATTGTAGAGGTCATTTTTATCATTATCATAGTGGGCATTATCGGTGCTCTTGGGTTTGTCTTTTGGCAACAAAACATGAAAGGTGACGAGAGTAGTTCATCGCTACCATCGAAAACTAACGAGTCTGCCCAGGAATTGCAGCCTTCAGAAGTCACAAAGAAAATTAAAGATACGTTGGCTGAGAAATATACCTTGCTCGACCTTGACCAGAATAATCAACCCAAAGAGGGTGAGCTGAGCGTTCGAACTGGTAATGATTCTCCGGTATGGAAAGTTGACGGGTATAATTTCTATGTTGATTATGAAGGTGGCTCCAGTATTGATGCTGTGTCATCTGACTCAATCTCAACAGAGCTACCGAGTGCTGAATCAAAGGTAATACGCAGCATTACGGCTCAGACCTACAAAGAGTATGGGTTGGTAAAAAGCGGCACTCACGGTGGGGACGAATTCTCGGCCACCGAAGTTTACACCGGCAAAGGCCTTGTCTGTACGATGGAGTCAATAGGGTCTCAGACAAGTTCGAATCAAGCCGCGTGTGGAGTCATCGCTGAATATAAAGATGCAGCCAAACGAGCCAAGCCACTCTTTGACGTCCTGCCTAATAAATCAAGTGATACAGCACTCGTAAATATCGAGATCAAAGCTAGCCTTGTAGCGGGGTATCAAAAAGCGCAAGCTGGCGTCGGATCAATAAATGGTTTCGGTGGTTTCGCAGGCTTCTTCTACAAAAAGGACGGAGGATCGTGGGCATATTTTGCAGGTACACAGGAGATTATTGACTGTACGAAATATAACACCGATGATACCCGGAATGCATTTATGGGTGATGCCTGCTATGACTACACCACTGATAGAGAAAGCACCGTTCGCTGATGGATGAATTCGTGGCTGAGCCTCAAGAAAAAGACACGCGACGTCACTTTCTTGCTGTCTTCTTCCTTAGCTTTATGTGGGGAACGTTTGGCGTTGATCGGTTCTATCTTGGCAAAGTCTGGACGGGAATCCTCAAGCTCATAACTTTCGGCGGCTTTGGGATCTGGGTGATTGTCGATCTCGTGCTCATTATGTCGGGTAGCATGCGCGATAAACAAGGGCAAGAGATGCGCGAAACCGTTCGCTACAAAAAGTTTGCTGCCATGACCGTGCTTATCTTTGCCCTGGTACTCGGAGCGGTTATGCTCATCACCGGAAGCGCGCTCATCTATGCTGCCTACCAAGTAATAACCGCACTTCAAAACGGCGGTAGCGATGGCCTCACGAATCTTCTGCCCCCAGGCTTTGCCCCACCAGACATTAACTCATTGCCGCAATGAGGCATTACATTATTTACATACCTGGGCTTGGCGATGGCTATGACCCCCTGCGCCGACTGGCACTTTTCTTTTGGCGAATCTTTGGTGTGACGGTCGAGTACGTGCCTATGAAATGGTATGACGGCAAGCCGTACGATGAGAAATACCGGCGGGTCGAGGCAGCGGTACGAAATGCGCAGGCACTTGGCTTCACGGTGTCGCTGATTGGAGAGAGTGCTGGAGCAACCATGGCGATGAATGTGTTTGCTCGGAACAAATCACTGCACCGGATGGTAAGTCTCTGTGGGGTGAATAGCGGCAACACACCCATTTCCCCGAAGATTTTCAAACGTAGCCCGGGCTTTCAGCAGTCGGTGTCACTCGTCAATGAGTCACGGGCTAAAGTCATAAAATCACGGCACGCTCAGGTCACATCGGTCATTGCCATGAGCGATTCCACAGTTCCACCTGAGAAAAATACCATTCCAGGCGCGCGTCAGGTGAAAATATGGACTATGGGGCATATTTTTACAATCACATTGTGCTTATCGGTTCTTAGTTTCGTCATTGTACGACAGGTTCGCCGCGTAGCATAATCGATATGCTTATGGTTAAATACATTCTATGAAGCTACGCCCATCACAAAAAGGTTTTACGATCGTGGAGCTGCTTATCGTCATTGTGGTCATAGGAATCCTAGCAGCAATTACTGTCGTGGCGTACAACGGCATACAGGACCGCGCAAAAGACACGAGACGGGCGAATGATCTAGCCCAGATCACGAAGGCATTACAGGCGTATGATACGGTACACGGGGGAGTGGTGTATGTACCAGCCTACGATACGGTTGGTCTGTATGGCGGTTGGGATACGAGCAATAAATCAAGCTGGCTGGCGTTCATGCGTTCTGAGCACGGTACTATGCCAGTCGACCCAACTAATTACGCTGCAAGTACAGTTGACGCAAGCAGCGCCGGAAATTATCTGTATCGCTACTACTGTTACGATGCGGGAAGTTCCAATGCTCTACCGGGTACCGCTACAGTAGTCTTGGGATACAGGAAGCAGAGCGGCGCCGATGTTAATAGCAAACTTGCGGTAAGCAGTTGTTTAAGAAGCATACCCTAGGTCTTATTACTCGGCATTATCGAGCGACTGCCAGATATACCAGCTGGCAACTGATTCGTAAGGGTGCCAGCTATTTTTCGCAGCGATTGCCTCAATTTCATTCGCATCGGGCACGACGCTGAGTTCGTACAGCTTCATGATGCCATTTCGGATGCCGAGGTCGCCCACGGGCAATACGTCCAGCCGCCCCATGCAGAACATCAGAAACATGTGTACGGTCCACACGCCGATACCCTTGACCTTTGTCAGTTCAGCGATGATCTCATCGTTTGATAGTTGATCAAGCGTATCAAACCGCACCTCGCCCTCGATAATCTTCAGCGCGAGATCTTGTATGTAACGAGCCTTCGGTCGTGACAACCCCACGGCACGCAATTCCTCGACGTCTTTTTCGAGGATCTGCTCGGGTGAGGGGAACTCGCCGTTAAACATATTTTTAAAGCGCCCTTCAATCGTGCGCGCCGCTTTGACGCTCAGTTGTTGGGAAATGATGCTATCTACCAACTCGTGGTAGTAATTGGTGTGCGGAAGAAACTTTGGCTTCTCGTACGTCTCGATTAAAAAAGCGAGACGCGGGTCGGATGTCGACAGATGAGCGAGCGCCTTGTCCATCAAACTTCGATTGATCCTTTAATGCGCTGGTACGAGCCACCGTAACTTTCCATAAAGCTCGGTATCATGCGGTCGGGTAGTTGTTTGCCAAAGCTTGAGGCCACTCCGTCGTGGGTCGGAAAGGCGAGTTCTGGCTTGAGCTCACTCACATAATCCATCGCTTCTGCCAGTCGCATCCACGGCGCTGTCACAGGTAGCGCCAAAACTTTCACGGGTTTATTTGGTTTTACAAATGAGTCACCAGGATAGTAGAGGGTGTCATTTACCATGACCCCAAGATTGGCTACAACTGGAATCGATGGATGAATAACAGCGTGTTCGCCGCCAAAGAACTCGAGCGTAAACGGCTCTACGACGACAGTTTCACCCGCGGTCACAGCCTGGTGCGGGAGGGTATCACCAAATTGTTTGGTAATATCTTTGTGTGCGTAAATAACGGCATCCGGATTGTGGGCGATAAGAGCGCCCAAAGCGGCCGGGTCGAAATGGTCGGGATGTTCGTGAGTCACCACGATAGCCACGACATTTTCTGGGCTGCCAAGATCTGTCGTTATAATTCCTGGATCGACCACTAAAAGTTTACCGTCTTGTTCGAGCGTAAAACACGCGTGTTCGTATTTTGTCAGTTTCATATGTCCTCCTTAAACCATTTGCTATATGCTTTTCGAGCTTTAACAATCTTTGGTGCAATCACGATTGAGCAGTAGCCATTGCCGGGGTTCTTATTGAAATAATCTTGATGCTCGGGTTCGGCTTCGTAAAATTTTTCGAGTGGCGTTAGCTCTGTCACGATAGGGTTGTCCCAGTGTGTTTCGGCCCGCTCCATGGCGGCCTCAAAGGCTATCTTTTGAGGTTCACTCGCGTAGAACATCGCCGAGCGGTACTGTGGTCCAATGTCACTGCCTTGGCGATTGAGTGTGGTGGGGTCATGAATCAAGAAAAAGATATCTAAGATCACGTCAGCTGGGATAATGGTCTCGTCGAATGTGACCTGTACACTCTCGGCGTGTCCCGTTTCACCTGTCGCGACAGCATAATAGTGTGCATCATCGGACTTACCACCCACGTAGCCGCAAACCGACGACTCCACACCCTTCAGTCCGCGAAACACCGCATCCAAGCACCAAAAACATCCCCCAGCTAGTGTATACGTAGTCATATATCTATTATACCTCGTATAATAACGTAGATGAGAGATGACGAATTTCGGGAATTAATCTGGCAAAAAGGTAAAGAGCTATACCGTGACATGCCATGGCGGCGTGATACGCGGCCGTATTATGTGCTAGTGAGTGAGCTGATGCTGCAGCAGACCCAGGTGGAGCGGGTGATCCCGAAGTTTGAGGCATTTATAGCAGCCTCTCCTGATGAAAAAACACTGGCTCAGGCTAGTTTGGCTGAGGTGTTAATGCTTTGGCAGGGACTTGGCTACAACCGCCGCGCCAAGTTTTTGCATGATGCCGCCAAGATGATCGTCGATGAATTAGCGGGCAGCTTCCCAAGCACGGCAGAGGATCTGCTGAAACTTCCGGGTGTCGGCAAAAATACCGCCGGCGCTATCCTGGCCTACAGTTTCAATCAGCCAGCAATCTTCATCGAGACAAATGTGCGGACAGTCTATCTGCATCACTTTTTTCCAAATGGAGAGGTTGTTGATGACAAAGAGATCGCCCGACTACTGGAAACGACGATTGACCGTAAGCATCCTCGGGAGTGGTACTGGGCGCTGATGGATTATGGCAGTCTCTTGAAGCGCAACGGCCAGGGTCGGCTGCGGCAGAGTAAGCATTATATAAAACAGTCACCGCTAAAGGGCAGTGTGCGAGAAGTCCGCGGCCAGATTATAAAAGCCCTGGCAGCTCGCGACATGGCCGAGATCGAGCTGCGCCAGCACCTAAAAGCTGACGAGCGCTTTGCGCCGGCACTAGCGGGCTTAGTGCGTGATGGACTCGTCATGCGCTCGGCTACCAAACTTCATTTGACCAAATAGGGGTACTCGGGCGATAATAGGGGACATGAATATAAAGCGCCTCATTTTCTGGCTGGGCATTGTCCTCGCTGCCAGCTCGGTAGTTGTCTCGGCTCATGTTGGTGCCGAGCAATCGACGACTCTGACTAACTCCCAGCTGACGCAAATCCGAACACGTTGTCATGAGGTACAGGCAACCCTAAGCCGGGTGCATGCCAATGACGCGCTGCTGCGGGTTAATCGGGGTCAGTTATATGAACGCTTGTCGGCTAAGCTCATGGTACCCTTAAACAGTCGGATTGCGCTCAATCGGCTCGATGGCAGCTCGCTGCTTACTATGACGAGTAACTACGACCGGCACCTGAGCGAATTTCGTTTAAATTACCAGGCCTACGAAGAGCAATTATCGAGCACGATGCGGATCGACTGCACCAAACAGCCGGCGACCTTTTATGAGAGTTTGCAAACTGCCCGCGACAAACGCCAGAGTGTCTATAATTCAGCCCAACAGCTGACACGCGACATTGACGATTACAAACAGGCCTTTACCGACTTCGCCAAATCATATAGGGAGAAACAGTCATGAATGAAGAACTCCACGAAGATCACCGCGCCTATCGTCTAGCTAAAAACCGCTTTGTGGTGATGTTGCTATGCTCCATCGGTGTGGCGTTGCTCTTGGTTACCATCTCCATGGCACTCTACAGCAGCAGCGGCACCGCCCAGCTCGATCTCAGCCGTCCTGGCTATGCCGGCATCAGTAGCAAGATAAATTCAGATCAAAGCTTCACGACGTTTCCGAATACCGGCGAGATTAATAAAGAGACGCTCGATAGTTTTGAAAAACTCTACGACGAAACGGCCAAGCAAGCCTCATCGACCAATGCTTTCGAGAGTAGCGTGCTCAGTGACGAAGCCCTCCGGATTAATGACAATCCAGCTGCCACTGCCAATCAGTAAACCTATTTTTTAGCTTTCGGTGCTGTCATGGTGGGAAGCACCGCGAGCTTGATACCCTCAAGTTCAAAGCGCTCGAGTAAGCGACGACGCATTTCAGCGATAACCGCCCATTGGTCAGACGGCTGGGTTTTACCGGCTACGATCACTTCGACGGCCGTGCCATTAAAATCACCAATCGAGACAAAGTTCGGAGCTTCCAAAATCTTGTGCTGCCAGGCTTCTTCCTCGGTAAGTTTATCGCCAATTTCATCGATCATTTCGCTAATCTTTTCAATGTCGGTCGAGGGGTGCAGGGATACGGAGAAGCGCGCCATGCTGTAGCCCATGGTTTTATTGATCACGTGCTGCACCATGCCGTTAGGGAGGTAATGCACGTTGCCGTCTACGTCGCGCAAGACCGTCGAGCGCGAGCCGATACGCTCGACCGTGCCGCTGGCGCCCTCGATATCCACGATGTCGCCCACGCGGTACTGGTTCTCACTAATGATGAAGATGCCCGATAAAAAGTCCCGGATTAGCGACTGGGCTCCGATACCCACCGCGATTCCCACGATCCCAGCGCTGGCAAAAAGCGGAGCAAAGGTATTACTGATCGTATCACCGAAGAAAACTTGCAATATGGCATAGCCGACCGAAAGAATCACGATCAGCCGCCAAATAGTGGCAAACAGCTGCACGAGTGTCTTTTGGCGTTTTTCAATATCCTTGGTGTGCCATTCGCGGTGGCGGGCGCCCTTGATAATCTGATGGATCAGCCGACCGAGCAGTTTTTTACCGACGTAGTAGACAATGATACCGATGACGAGTGGGGTTAGCAGGTCGACGCCCTTGTCGAGTACCCAGGTACTTATTGAATCGAAATTGAGATCACGGAACCTATCCATATAGCTCTAGTATAGCATGACCGACTGAGGTGATATATGGTAGTATGATCTGTAATGGCATCTCTCAACCCCGATGATTTTGTAATCACCCGAAAGCGCAAAAAGTACCGTTTTGCGCTGTTTGCTAACTCGTCGCTGTGTTTTGAATTTGATGAATGGAAAAAGCAGCCGGTCGACGTGGTGGAAGTAGGGGCAGGCACGGGGCTCTTTTCGGTCGCGCTGGCTGAAGCCTCGCCCGAAAAGCAATTTGTGGCACTTGACGTGAAAGCTGACCGTCTACAAAAGGGCGCTCGCCTGGCCGAAGCAAAAGGCCTCACTAACATTCGCTTTGTACGCGCCCGAGCCGATCAGTTGCTTGAACTCTTCGAGGCTCATTCACTTGAAGCCATCTGGCTGACCTTTCCCGATCCTTTTCCAAAAAGACGCTCGGCAGGCCGGCGCATGACGCATCCGACCTACCTAGCGCTTTATAAGGAGCTTCTACAGCCAGGCGGTGCCTTTTATTTGAAACACGACAACCAAGACTTTTTCTGCTGGAGCTTAGAGCAGCTAGTTGCGAACCAATGGCAGATTGATGAACTGAGTTTTGATTTGCACGAGTCGGACCTCGCCGATGAGTACAAGATCAAAACGACTTACGAAGAGCGCTGGACAGGCGAGGGACTCGAAATGAATTTTGTAAAAGCTATCAGGGACACAGGTGTATAGCCTTAGGCATATGTTCATGTTATAACTATGGACATGAATCCTGAACTATCCCAAATTGAGCCACGGCAGAAGCCACTCACATTAGAAGCGTATGAGAGTCTCGCGATGCAGTTTGCTGAGCATGGAGACCGTCGTGATCCTGAAGGCACCCTACGACGTGGATTAATTGAGGAAACGGCTGAACTTCTAGATACTGATCCATCTGATAAGGAGGAGTTTAGTAAAGAAGTGGGTGACATCCTGTGGTATTGTGCTGCGATTATGCATCAGCGGGGTGAAAGTTTAGTGTCGTTATTCCCAGATGGAAAGGATCAATCTTCCACGGGTGAATTAATAGAACACAACCTACCTCTGTTTAGCCCTCTGCCGATTTATGCTGAAGATGGAGAGGAGCTGCCGAGGGGAGATAGTAATAGAAGTTCACTCGCAATTGATATATTAAGATTGATCGACCTGTTGAATCCTAAGACACCCATGCTTTGGATAGGCATTCAGACTGCCGACCATCCCCCTGTCGCCAGCGCTGTGAAGTCGGTACTATACAGTCTTCATAACCTTGCTAGTGAATACAAGATAGCGATAGATGAATCGGCTCAGAAGACTCTAGATAAGCTCGCATCACGCGACCGCAAGCCTCATGTTATAGATGAAAAAGATATTACGGTTGTCAATTCTGCTCGTGAGCAAGTATTCCTCGCGCTCGACAAGCACGCCCGTCGTATGTTTACACAGTCAATCTAGGTGAGCTTAAGACTATCGTTTTCAAATTTGTCTTCGAATAATTCACACAGCAATTCATGCGCGAGGGTAATTTCGGGAAACTCTTCGCCGAACATCCGCACCAAGCGCGCTTGAAGTTTAACGTGGCACTCTCTTAGGGCTTCGGCATCCGTCACATCAAAATCTTCTCGCATCACACGCTCACCAGCGCCGATGATATCCACAACGATGGGCAGCAGCTTGTCGACGTAGCGTACGAAGCGGGCTTCCGGGTCGGCCTGCGCTTCGTATCTACCGAGCATATACGCTGTGTGGGGTGGTAGTTCCGTCAGGAGTTCAGCCAGAGCAGAATGTTCATCAGCTTCCTTGGCGCGTTGCTGCTCATCATCAAACAGGAACGTCGCAACATCACTTGTCTTGAGTTCGATCAAGTCATGCACGGTAGCGTACTGCGAGACAAGTCCAATATCGAGATTGCGCCCGAGCGCCACGGCAAGTTCCGGGGCGATCAGCGCCAGCATAAAGCTATGCTCGGCGTCGGACTCACGTTCGCCATCGGCGTAGCGTGGTACGCGGTCAATGCGGGAAAAGAACATTGCTTGCTTGCCAAGGTTCAGGCTAGTTTGAGCCAGCCAAGCTGAGCGTTTGAAATGATCGGCACGAAAACCAGTTTGCTCAAGATTTTGAACTCTCATTCTTTCGTTCATATGTACGTCTTTCTGCCTCAATTGAAATTAACAGAGACATTATCATCGTAAGGCCTTGTAAGTGATATGAATAGAAAGTATAATTTGAGTCAAATATGATTGATCAATCTCACATTTCGCACCATATTCAAAAGCACATCGTGAGTGTGCTGATGCATCAAAAATACGCCCGTTTTCGGGACCTGCGCCCGCCAAAAGTCGATACCAATCTCTACAGTTATCACCTGAAAACGCTCCAAAAAAATGGCATGGTAGAAAAACAAGCAGAAGGCTATACGCTCGGTAAAAAAGGCATTATTTATGTCGACCGCGTCAGTACCGCCACACTCAATGTCCGCTCTCAGCCAAAAATAGTTACCATGCTCGTAATACAAAACAGCGAGGGTGAAGTCCTATTATTTAAGCGTAAGCGCCAACCCTATACCGATACATGGACACTGCCGTATGGGAAGCTTCATATTGATGATGCGACTATCCTCGCCTCTGCCCAACGTGAGGCAGCAGAGAAATTGGGTCTGAGTGACCAGCCGATGGTGCGGGCGGGCGATTGCTATATTCGCATTACCGAAAATGGCGTGCCACTGATGAGCACGCTAGTTCATGTATTCCGGTTTGAGACTGATGAGATTTCTGAAAACGATCGGCTGAAATGGGTAAAACCCCATAAGCTCACTCAATATGACCTTGCCCCCGCCGTTGAGGCCATCGTCACCCGCACATTCTTTCGCGACCCATACTTCTTCGAAGAATTCACGGAAGATTGGTACAATTAAGAATATGAAGATTGATGATTACACTACAAACGCGCTCCTCACGCTCAGCGACGATTATGCCTACGGCGACATTACCCCTCAGCTCATGGGCATGGTGCTAGGACTTTCAGACGAAAATGGGGAAGTGCTTGGCAAATTCAAAAAATTACTGCGTGATAAAAGAGGCGTTTTGACGGACGAAGACAAGGAAGAGATCATCAAAGAACTCGGCGATGTCCTCTGGTATATTGCGACGGTATCGCATCTACTCGGCTCAAGCCTCGAGGAAGTTGCGCGCAAAAACAACGAAAAACTCCTCAGCCGTAAACAGCGCGACGTCCTTGGCGGCAGCGGCGATAACCGTTGATTGTTACGTTAGAACTTGTAAATACAATATTTGCCACCGTCCGTAACAACATCTGATGCACCACCGTTATAGTGGGATATACTCATATTTGGACAGGTATTTGTGCCACTAAGCATCATGTAAATGTATGCGATGGAGGGGCTACTGTAGTTGTAGAAAGATCCCCGCCTTGTGTTGGTAGAATCAATGTTGGTGGTGTCAGGTTCTGGATAAGAAATCATGTAGGGCTGCATGGCGCTCAAAAAGCTTGGCGCTACAACAAAAGTGGACGTAATCCAACACCATCCGCTGTCTGGGTATGTTGTCGAATTACCCAAGCAGGAGTTCATAGGCGGGTATGAGCCCTTATCGGTTTCATATAGCTTTACGGCTTTTATCCAGGCGGTGGTAGCATTAATTGTCTTAGTATTTTTCGCTCGAGTTTGAATGCCATTATAGGCAACGACAGTAATAGCTGCCAAGATACCAATCACCACAATCACAATCAAAAGTTCAACAATCGTAAAACCGCTTGTGGTTCGCTTCATAGCCACACTATACAGGAAACGCTGTCTTACGCACAAGATTCGCTCAGGTGTTCAAAAAACTGCGTAACCACTTATCAATCGAGCCGGCACCCATGCAGAGGACGAGTTTTCCTTCATCTCTTGCCGCTTGAATTGTATGCCACAGCTCATCGTTCATATCGGCGGGATGAACATCGCCCTTGTTCGTGATGTTCTGAGTCAATTCTCCTGGCGTGAGAATAGATAGATTCGGGTCTTCGCGACTGAGGTAGGTCGGCAGCCAGTAGACCTTGTCTGCGAGCTCGAATTGATCGGTGTATTGATCTTTTATCTCATGCTGGCGTATGTTTTGGTGCGGTTGGTAGACAAGCACGACGTGATCGGAAATCTCACGGGCCATTTGCAAGGTTGCGGCGATTTCTGCCGGATGATGACCATAATCACTATAGAGATTATCGGCTAGCTTTTCAAAACGTCGGTCGGTACCAGGGAAGTCCTGAAGTACCCTATATCCATCGCCATCAATACCAAGCTTTTCAAGTGCTTTTATGACCAGCGTCGCATTGGCACGATTATGTGCACCGGCTAGCTTCACATCCAGCGGTGCATCAAGCAACCACGCATCAGGATGCTGGGCAAATAGCTCACCGTGCTGTGACTGCCAGGCGATCAGCTGCTGGGATTGCTCGCCAAATTGCCGGAAAGCGTCGAGGTAATCTTGCTCGGTCGGGTAGGTATCGGGGTGATCGTAGTCAATGGAGGTAATGAGGGAGAGATAGGGCTGAAAATGTAAAAAGTTACGGTCAAACTCGTCACATTCGTACACGAAGTACTCACTGGCTGGGTCAAATTTACCGCTCGGGCCAAAGCTGAGCGTCGTCCCCACCGAATAGCTGACAGGCACACCCAGCTGCTGAAGTGCCCAGACCATCATGCCGGTCGTGGTGGTTTTGCCGTGCGAGCCGGCAATGGCGATCAGCTTGAGATTTTTCTCGGTAATGATATGTGCCAACAGTTCATCGCGCTTGGCAGTCTTGATCCCGAGTTCCCGAGCCAGGACCAACTCAGGGTGATCAGCCGGTAGGGCAGCAGTGTAGACAAACCAATCTATCGGTGTTTCAGCATGCGCCGCTTGCAGGAATGAGCCATCCTGGCCGATATGAACCGAAATACCACGTTTTTGCAGCGTCTGGGTCATCAGGCTCTCGCTCGCATCAGACCCTTGCACCGTGTAGCCCGCATCAGCCGCGATTTCAGCTAAGGGGCCGATCCCCACACCACCGATACCAGAGAAATATATATTCATAACTGTAGTATAATGGAGAAAACCTCTAAATAACAAACATAGGTAAAAATGATACAATCTATTCTCCATCGACTGCTGCAGCGGCGCCACTTCTGGCGCTATGCTACCTTCTCTGAGGTGGCAGAGCTGTATGCCTCTCGGATGATGCGCATGTTCGCGCTTCGTATGGTGACGACTTTTACGGCTATTTTTCTCTACCAAGAAGGCTACAGCCTGGTCTTTATCGCTTTCTTCTGGGCGCTATTCTATGCCATTAAAGTGCCCTTTGCATGGCCGGCAGCACTGATTGCGGCTCGCCTTGGCCCCAAACACGGCACGCTAATCAGTAATTTAATCTCAGCGCTAGGTATGGTGTTCTTGCCACTTGTCCCCACTTATGGATTGCCGGCTCTGGCCGCATGGTGTGTATGTCAGGCATTCTCGGGTACGCTCAATGACCTCTGTTACATGATTGACTTTTCAAAGGTCAAAAACAGCTTGCATGCCGGTAAAGAAATTGGCTACATGAATATTATCGAGAAAATTGCTACAGGTATTAGCCCGCTTATCGGTGGCATGCTTGCCTTTGTGTGGGGTCCAGAGTCTGTCATGGGCGTCTCAGTCGCTCTGTTCACGCTGGCCGCTTTGCCGCTACTCAAGTCTGCTGAGCCAACCATGCTCCATCAAAAGTTGATTTTTCGAGGCTTTCCGTGGCGAACGACGTGGCGCAGTCTCGTCGCAGAAACAGCAGTTGGATTTGATGTGTACGCCAGCGGAACAGCCTGGTCGCTGTTTATGGCCGTGATCATTTTTGCCCATAATGGCAATGAGATTTACGCCAAGATCGGTGCTCTCACCACGATAACTATAGTGGCGGCCCTCATAGCCTCTTACGTATTTGGTCAATTGATTGATAAGCGACGAGGTAAGGAGCTGCTAATTGTCGCCACGGTTGCCAACGCGTTAACCCATGCCTTTCGTCCTTTTGTTGTCACGCCGGCGATGGTCGTTGCCTCCAACTTCGCCAACGAAGCAGCTACTACAGGCTACGCCATGGCCTTCACTCGGGGCATGTTTGATACGGCCGATCTCTCAGGCCACCGAATTGTTTACTTGTTTTTCATAGAAATGGCAGCCAACTTTGGTGCGATGCTGGGTGGAGTTGCCCTTGGACTGCTCTTTATGGCGTTTGGCGACAAATTGGGGCTCCACAGTTTCTTCTTTATAAGCGCGGCCGTCGTGCTGCTTATCGCCTCGCCCCGATTCATGCTCTACCGCAAATAACACCTCGTGGTATACTTATAAGCAGTAAAAAGGTGGGGTAATCTCGAAGCCGTGGCAGATAAAAAACGAGTCAAGAAAAGCATCAAGCAATTGCAGCGTATTAAGACCTGGCAGTTGGTTTGTTTGCTGCTGCTTGCGGCTTTAATTGCGGCTACTTTCCTGCGCCTCAATAATATCGGGATGCTCGAACGGCGCGAAGCGGTAAAGGCTGCCGATAAGACGGGGGATAGCGAAGCCTTAAAAAATAGGTTGTATGATTTGCAACGATATGTCAGCGCGCATATGAACACTGATCCGGGCAAAATTGCGCTCGAGGCTTCGTACCAGCGTGACAGCCAAAAGATCAAAGAAGCCGCCGAAGCAGCGGGGACTAATAACCCGAGCGGCAATGTCTACCAAAAAGCCGCCGATGTCTGCGACCCGATTGGCCGGGCTCAAGGCTGGCGCTGGCCTGACCCCCGTTATATTGCCTGTGTCGATAGTGAACTCAGCAAGTACCCCTCCGCTAGCGGCCCGGCCGCAACCGTGCAACTGCCCGACGTCAATCTCTATTACCATAGTTTCATTTCGCCCATCTGGTCACCTGATTTTGCCGGCTGGTCGGTGGTTGTATGTCTGGTTATTGTAGTGATGATTGCTGCCCGGTTTACGAGCCTCATTGTGCTCCGGGCGCTGCTTCGGCGTCACTACCAGTCCATTTAAGTGTTGACAGGGCGTTCAAGGGGCGGTACTCTTACCATTGTAAGAACTAATAGGAGGTATAAGACCATATGGCTTACAAGCACACAAACTCAAAAGGTATTACATACTACTTGCACAGCACCGAAGTAACCCTTCGTGGTGGCAAACCACA